>Ga0210059_1000314_pt1 | contig 57301 bp, 25 predicted proteins | sample Ectturendosymbi2_FD_188042 | JGI IMG/M metagenome (GOLD analysis project Ga0210059, IMG submission 188042) | Ecteinascidia turbinata endosymbiont from Florida, USA - Sample 2 (SPAdes) (version 2) | ecosystem: Host-associated > Tunicates > Ascidians > Unclassified | place: Key West, Florida... | reverse complement strand
TTGGTCTAACCGGGTGTGTAAAAATAACAAAGGGTTCTGGAACCGAAAAACGTTGAGAAACACTGCATTAGAATAGAAGGTACGGCCTTCCGCTAAGTATGGCCTTCTCCAAGCGGCCCCCGAGCCAAATTAATTGCCCACACCTGGTATTGACTCTAGAGCAGGGGTGGGCAAATAGCGGACCGCGAGCCAAATGTGGCCCGCCACAGCGTTTTCAGTGGCCCGCAGAAGCATTCGGGAAAATCCTCAAATCTAAAATTTCCTCCAAGTTCTCATAGTAAATACTAATGCTGAGGCTATAAACCTAGACTTGCTTCTACGCCTTTAAGGTACAGTCCTCCGCTAAATGCGGCCTTCTCAAAGTGGCCCCCGAGCCAAAATAATTGCCCACCCCTGCTCTAGAAGATGTGTTCTTTATAGGTAAGGGAGCGGTCCAGGGTAACGCCTAAGCAAGCAGGATTACTTGCATGTTGAAAATTTTTCCCATATCAACTGACATGCAATTGGCGACCTGCTTCTCCCTTTCTGAGGTGCAAAGAACACAGTTGGGTCTTGTCTGGGTTAAATCTGAAGTAATTTGTTGTGTAGTATGGGATGAGATTTTGCAATGCGTCACCGAAAAAGTTTTCCCCCTCCTTTCAAAGGATTTTGTATGTGTTGCAATGCATATGTCGTCTGCATAAAAAAATTCTGGTTCCTGTGGTGAGACGGGCTAATCGTTTGTGTGAATATTAAACAAAAGGAGAGAACCTTTCTTTAGGGAAGTCTATTTGTTGTTTCCGCCACCGACTCTTCTATCCTCATAAGATGACCTAAGGTGACTTTTTCCCAAGGTGACCTAATCTCCAGCAAAATTTTGATCAACTTGATCAGCTGGAATCATGAGTGCATTCGCATAATTTCTTGGTAAGTATTCAGTGCGTGAAATAGCGTTTCCTCATGTGATGAAGGCTGAATGTTTGACTCAATTTTGGCAAAATTAAGATCTGGTATGTTTGCAACCAATGAACTTAATGAAATTCCACCACGTTAGTGCTTTAATTTTTAATCACTCTGAAGTAAAATTCATGCCCAAGCTTCTTTGGGTAGCCCCAGATGAAGTAACACTCCAACATGTTTTGTCTTCGGTAGTATAAGCTTCGACATACTGCAACATTGATACAGGCACAAACAAACAGTGTGGTTTCCTTTACTTCCTTCAGACGTCACAGGTTAGTGAAAAATAGGTTTAGCGCTTCAGGATGGAAACGATAGCTTCGTATTTTGCTGAAACCAGCTGCTACCAACGATGCAACGATTCAGTCAGCTACTCTCACACCCAACATGTGGAATTCGAAACACGTCTGTGCAGGAATCGTTTCCTCGTCACACATTTGCAGCAACAGCTGCAGTTTGCATCCGTCGAATCAATTCGTGCTTCGTTAGGGACTTTTTGCGTTTACACTTATTGTTTGATGTTTCATTCCCTACAAGCTTTTCCTTCTGTAGCCTGCGCAATGGTACCACACGCTTTAGGGTACTAGTTGAAAATTTGGTTAGCATTTTGCAGTCGTTGTTTTGGTGCTTTTCGAAATATATTGATTGAGACTTGAGAGCATTAAATGGAAAACACGTTCATTTAGTACATTACCTTTCGTTACCGAAGTGCTACAAATAAAACAAATCATGTGTGAAAAACTGAAAAAACTTAAGCTAATAGCAGCCGGGAAACCATCTGCTACCTAAATTCACTTGAAAAACCTCGTATTGGGCTTCCGGTGGCGTTTTTTGTCCGTTTTCAAACAATGAATATCCCAACGTCTGGTCTGCTGCGACTTATGCGTGATCGCTACTTCAGAGTAAAGGCTTGCCATTTAAAAGAAAATATGCCTGCTGCGTATATGTTATGTGCATTTTATTGCACCATTCTGGTCGTGTGCGACGTTGTCTTCTCCAGCAACCCACATCAACAAACCTTGGTAATGTAACGTAGAAACTTCAAATTTGTCAACGTTTTTTGAGAAAAAAGTTTAGTTTTTTCTCGAAAAATGAACTTTGATTTGATAATGAAAGTTTCATTTCTTTTAACCATATATTTGTTTCCTGGTGCTTCCTCTCATACCGAAACCAGCTGGCTGTAAAAATGAATGATTGGTCATCTGGTGGGTTAATGTGGTTGATTTCTTCATGTACGCATATCTGTGAACTGTGTTTGGTGCTTAAGGACTACAATGTCACCCAAAATTGAGAAAAGACATGTCCTTTGAGTAACGACTAGATTTTCTCTGTGCCAGACAACTGTAATTATACGTATCGCAAAGGATTATAATTCGCAAAACTAGTTTAACGATAAACTGCAAATTTGGTTGCAGACATTAACTTGGGCGAGATTGGTGACAAATTTAGAAACAAGTTTTATCAGTGACTTGCAATACATGTCTGACAATCATGCTGTGCTCTGCAAAGCAATTCACACACAGAACGATTTGGAGTCAAGACATGTGCAAACATAAGCTAACTTTTGACAAAGTATATTTGTGTAACGTTTGAGAAGGCCTAATGGAAACTTTTCGCTTGTTTTCTAGAAAATGAATTTACCGTGTATGATATGGACATTGAACAAAAGGATTTTGCACATATTGTGTTATATGCCGGTTTGCTGGTATATTTCATTTACTGTGAAGGATCCATGCGTTGATCGTAGAGAAAAGGATTAAAAGCACAGGTATCATAGCACATGAAAATACGATAGATATGAAAACGACTCAATCTTTGTGCAAAATGGCATGAGAACACAATCACGACCCATACCTTTTATTAAGGCAATAATTTTAGCTTTTTTAGAAAGCAACGAAAACGTTTTTTTTTTGTTAATTATTTGATCGATAATGTGCAAAATGTGAACGCTACATAAAGATGCCCAAAATAAACTGTTGAAAGATTTTGTTTAATCTCTATCGTAATGAACTTTTCAAGTGAATGTCGAAAAAGTCTTTAGCAGAACTTCTGCAAGTTGATTTAGGTTTGATTTCACGTAATTAATTTATTATCTCAATTTAAAGTGTTCAAAAATTCTGCATTTTATATAAACATGCTTTTTTAGAAAATATCACACCTGATCATGCTCACTGCAAATATTTGCAAAAACCGGAATTTGCGTATGCATTCTTAGAGCTTGCACGTTTGTGGCTGATGCTGGAACCTGTACTGTATAGGCAAGGGTAGCTCAGAAGTGTAGAAAATCGTTTACATCACTGAGAACATACATAATATTGTTATAGCTGTTATTTTGTTTTTTAAAATAACCTTAAAAGTAATTTCTGTTAGCTATAGAGAAATATGAAACGATAAACACATGGTTGTTGTCAGAGCTTGCTCAATTTTTATTTTTAGTATAATCTCAATAGCATCTGAGTGAAGTCACAGAAAACACGAGTGGATTTAATCCCAAGATTAGACTAATTTTACTGAAAATTACACCACGAAACCCTCAAAGCTTGAAAAATACCCTTTCAAGTCCTTTACAACGATTTTCGTGGTCGGGTTGGTGCAAGAGAAATCTTGACCAGCTTTGCTAGCAGTGAGTGGCCACTATACTGGATGACTCATTGCAGTGCAATCCCTGTGACCTTCTGCATAGGGAAAGCGGTCTCATGAGACCTTAACCGGTAGTACAGAAACAATTAGAGCAAAATTTTGATTTCTTTTTTCGGTCACACTTCAAACGTAAGCTGATCAGATGCTGGGGCACCTCTTATTTACATATTCATGTATTGCCGTTCATGAAAAAAATGAATGGAATCAGAAAGCTCCATCTAATTTAAGGTTTTTCCTACAAAGTTTTGAAAATCTGAACCAAAATTCTGAATCAACCAGTCGTTTAAAAATATCAACCAAGGTGAACTGATATATTAAATGGCAAAGGCAATTAGACCATATCAATATCTATATCAGTTTCAATAACACGCAACTTCCATGTTGCGTTTGAAATCCTTTATGATAATTTCACATATACCTATACGTTCAGAGAGACCCTTATGTATTGATCATTTTTTCAAAAATTAATGATCGGCGTTCATTCATGTTATAATATTTAACATGTGTCCACTGTTGCAAGCTCTCGGTTGGCGTTGCGCTGAATGCGTGGTTCACCACGAACGGAATGTGGGCGAAGAGCAACACCCATATATAAAAGCCGCGAACAAGCAATAATAGAGTGATCTCGTCGGGTGAAATCCATAATTGCTTGCTGCCACAGTGCGAAGCTTTGCGCACATGCCTCTCGGGCTTTCCGATCGCAACACTACTAAGTGTTTTGCTCTATACTTTTTGGCAAATTAGCTTTGCAACCTTGTTGAAAACTGGTTTAGTTTGGTTAATATTGAGGTTAATGCACACTTTCTTCAAAATTTCAAACATTGCTTTGTGTAGATCTGTACCATAGCAGACTTGAGTACAATGATGGAGTCTCGAGAGTTGGTCATGGTGTCGAGATCCATTTTTGCGAGTCTCGGTCTCGGTTTCGAAGATGTCAGGTCTTGTCTCGGTCTCGAAGGCTACAGGTCTCGGCCTTTTGTCTTGAGAAAAGCCTTTTGTCTTGAGAAATGGAATATCGCAAAGAAATAACTTAGTACAACTTCTATAATTTAACAAATTTTTGTTTGTTGCATTTGTGGTTAAGAACAACCAAAACAGGTCGCCAAAAATGCCAGAAATTCGAAAAAATAAAATTAGAGGTAATGACAGAAATTTGATGAAATATTTCAGCAAAATCCACAAATTGTGAAGTCTTGAGTCTCGGTCTCCAATTTCAAGTCTCGAGTCTCCGTCTCAGACTTTTTGGTTAAGCCTCGGTTTCGGTTTCGACGTTTGAACCAAGTCTCAGTCTCGATCTCAACTACATCTGCATGAATATAACACTGACAGGCTTCGAGATAATCCTCAAAATTATTTACCTGAAAGTTGCAAATATAAGCTTAATAAAACTGTTTTTCTGCACATGTTTCATTTGGATCGAGCAATCCATACTGGACACCACATAAAATTTGCTTTTCTGCGATGTTTGGTATTGTTTTATTTTTGACAGACATACAGTTTTCGAAATGCTTTTACTCCAAACCTTTTAGCCAAGTCTTTTGGCGATGTGTCCCCATACGTGTTTGCTGTGGTGACGTACTCTGCATGACGCTTGTACAAATAAAATGCCATCATATGCTGCAAACACCGTTAATTGCCTTTCGACGTTTATTACTGCGCGTCAGCTTTGTTTGCGCACTGCTTTGCGTTTGGTTTAGGTTGCTGCGATAATGAAGAGCTTTACCACAGCAGCCATAATATCTACATTTTCAAACCCAAGTCAGTCGAGCGTAATAACGAGGGAAAAACACTTTGAGGTTTCCAAATAAAGGCTTTTAGAGAAATTACATTCCACAAGAAAGCATGGATAAGAGGTAGAAGTATCGAGCAAAACATGATTTATGTGTAATATGTGCAACAGCACTCAATGAGGCAAAGGCAGAAGCAAGAACAGCAGAGGAAATAAAAAATAACAATAGCCGAGGTTATAAGCTAAGTTATTTCGCAACATCAACGCCAGAGTCAAACTACAGTCGTTGTATTAGAAGCACTAGAAACAAATGATGGCAACGTGGAACCACGTATTTCAAAAAATGACAAAGGCAACAGGGCATTACTCAGTAACTATTAACCTCTTCATCTGACAATTTTCTGACATTCCAGGTAGGGCTTCTCTTTTGGATTAATAACATACACTAGCACAAAGTTTTCACACGAAGTATTCTTAATGTTTTTAATACTTTTTGTACGTAGCACTAAAATATTGAATGAAATATGTTCATGCAAAGCTATTTTTCATTTTCAGCAAGCTTCAAATAATGCATCAAAAATCGATGAATATTTCTCAGAATCGACCTGCTAACATGAAATCAACTTAATAAACCTCTTCCGCAGTAAAAACGTCTATGTCCCGTGACTCGCTGTTTGATTTCTCCATTTTTTTAATAGTAACTTTTCCCCGATGGCATCATTTATGCAAACAACTTTAAGTAATTACAAATGGCATCATTGCCAAAGCACAGTTGAACTAAAAACAAACAAGCATCTGAAATTTAGGTCTTCTATAACCCATGCTGGTAACTGTGCAACATGAATACAGAGCATGAATATTTTGCTATTGACTTATATTTTTCTGGTAACGACCAAAGGATATGGGTTTTGAAAATATTGCAGGCAAACGTCAGCACTTCCCAATAGTGAAGTGAGAATGAAGTTGTATTTCCTAGCTATTATTTGTAGCATCTTGTTCCTGAAATACGCCTCAGGGAATAGTTCTCTTGATGATTTGTGGAAAGCTTGGAAATTAAAATATGGTAAGTGGGCAAAAGTCTCAAGACATCGCTCTCTCTTTCTCACAGCTTTTGGTTCTTTACTAAAAAAATATGTGCGGTATTTGGTATCCACTCTATCAGTCATTACGGAAACGTCTTCTTGTTTGACCGCATGTCTGATGCAGCTTATTTCAGCAAAAAATAATTGCATGAGGATCTTGCAAGTAGTTTTTTTTGCGGAACATCAACGGTCAGGATGGCCGAGTGGTCTAAAACGTCAGACTCACGAGCAAAGTCTCTTCGCAGCAATGCTATAATGTATGTGCTGGTCTACGAATGGAGGCGTGGGTTCGAATCCCACTTCTGACACTATTTTGAACCTTCGGAACCTATCATCAACAGCCTTTAAAGTGTTTCTGTTGCTCCTTTGTGATAAAAACATTTCACATTCCTAATAAAACGTTTATTTGCACAAAAGTTAACTCACAAACCTTCAAACGGCTTTGGAACTGGGAGAATCACACCTTAATCAAACTGTGTGTCAACATATTTCGTAAACTTCTCACAAAAACTCCTACAGAAGTATGAGATTGGCCCATGGCGCAAAGGGTTTTGGTTCCTGGTTCACCACGCCATAACAGAACAAATGCAAAGTCCAAGGGAGCCACGAATGACAGTCGAGGTTGATTGTCACACAAGTAACGTTAAAATTAACTGCGTTATCTTCACTGCTTCAAATCTTGAAGTAATTTCAATATTCATCAGCAAAATTACCCGGAAACGCACTTACGTGCAACGTTTCGTTCCACTCTCGTGTAAAAGCGGACTCATATATGTATTAACTGCGCAACATGCCTACGACTTTCGAATAATTTTTCATTACGTTTGCTGCAGTAGAACTTTATTATCAACATGAAGACGATAAGCGTAAAACACCACATGGAAACATCCATCAAGCAAAGCAAACGGAGCTTCGAAATGGCAGAGCCTCAACGAAAAGATTATTCTTGATTTTCTAACGCATTGCTTGAGACAGAGGTTCCCAGCCGGGGGTTCGGGGACCCTGGGAATTCGATAGAAGGTATCGGGGGTCCTAAATGCGGTTTTCGAGAGTGAGAGTTTGTATGTTTTCGGATGTAAGTTTTTCAAAACAACCAAGATTTGTCAAAGCTTGCAAGTGCAATTAATCAAAAGAAGAATATACAGCCTAATTTGTCCAACTAGTGTTATTTAATTCAACAGTTTAAATGGCTCAGTGCATGCATTGAAATTTCTGCTTCACTCTGCTGTTGCCACGTTGAAGATGGCCGGTGATGCGATTGTAAGCGCTTCTTAGAGCACTGTTGAAAATGAGTATGTCGTTCAGTGAAGATTTCTTTACAACACTTCTGACACTGTTTTCGGAAATCTTTGTTTTCATCCGCAGTGATCGTTGCATGTCAGATCTCAAAAGTCTCATAAAAAAATCACCTGTTTCACGCCAGCACTTTTCGAACTATTGTATTGTCCCTAGCCTGCCCTTTCAATGCACTGGACTTTCACGAGTGTGACGCTTTCGACTCGGTACAACAATATAAAGGAAAAGAATGCAGTGATCATGTGAAAAATTCTCACAACCTTTAAGGCACAATGATTTTGACCCGCAAACAGTAAACATTTGTTGATCTCTTTCTAAAAGAATTTCGTCTAGATTTTTATTTCAATCACATAATGTTGAAGGCAAAAGATGAGGTGATGATTGAATTTTAAGGTAAAGAGTTAGTAAAAGGCATGGTATATGGCAAAAAAACAAAGGCGATTTATAGTGTTGTGTAAACAAAACCATTAAAATGTGTAGATGCTTTGTAGTACGTCTGCCTATGCACAACATGTCATTAATATAAGACAAAGGGATTTTATATTGAGTGAGAATTTTCTTCAACTTGGGTTAATTAGTCCAGTCAGTTGATCTCCGAAGCTTAGCAGAATGTGCATAAAAGTAAAATCGCGCTTTATTTTATAAAATTTATAGTTTTGTATGAGCTTCAGGATTTGCGGGATATTGCTTCTCAAGAAACATCAAAAGAGACAATGTTGTTGAAAATGTGTTTTAACTTAAAAGAATATTTGCAAAACTTTTGCTGAAGAAGAGTATGACGCACCCAACTGTTGAACCTGACAAAGCAATTGAATAGAACATTGGATAAAACTTGGGCTTTCCCAGTATGTTTTGCGGCTGATTTTGCATTCAGTTTTCATAATAAATGGAATGATCTTCTAAGTTCGATACCTTCAGGAAATCTGCTTGGAAATCAATGACACGTTTGCATTATCTTTGGAGTTTACTTTTATTTATTTTTAAGTCTGATAAATCTGTGAATTTCTTTTTCTGTGAAGCTGAAATTCTCTGACTAGCTTCCAAATATTTTTCCATGTAACCTTTAATGCTTTTACAAATGATTTTCATTAAGAGAAAGTCTACAGCCCAGCTGAAGAAAGTAAAAGGCAAGAAATATGGGAAATGAATTTCAATCATGTTTTAAAGCACAACTCCAGATATGAAAATGGAACTGAGCACTATGAGTTAGAAGTAAACGCGTTTTCTGATAAGGTAATCTATTTCTATCATTATAGTAGCTTGATTCCGGTTAAGTACGATAGTGTGATAGAGCGTGCCACCGAAACTCGAAAGCTTGTTTCAAATCCCGGCGAGTCACACCAAAGACTTTGAAAACGGTTCTTGGGGCCTGTCAAATCTCGTTCTCAGCATTAATTGATGGGTGAAAGAAAGGTTCACATAGATTTCTGCCATTGGCCTCTACAAGTGCAGCATTCACTGCGGAATTAGGTGCATTGCCATGACGTAGATTACGTGGAGATGGTAACAAGCAGTCCCTTAGTGATACTGCAAAGCGAGTTTATTAAAGTTACCTTGTTAGTAGCTTGACTTAATCAAAAAAAATTACTGCCACAAATTTTATGAATGCCTTGAAAATTAGACGTAATATCGAAGCGTGCAGTTTTTGACTTGCATTTTTATTTTGCCTTTGTATACAAACCATGGATTTGCATATTTTATTGCCATTTCAGGTTTGCAGTATGATTTAGGTAGAGAAGGAAGTTTCGAAAAACATCCAAACATGTTCAAAGCTGCTAAAGGTTTTGAGGAAACAATAGCTGAAAAAGAAAAGTTGTTAAACTAAAATTTCGTTTACATTTTTTAGGAATCACACGAGCTTTTTTTTCGAAGTTCACGTTTCAATCAAGACAATTCATTTTGTTTAGTCCAGCACAAAATAATCAACTCGAGCCTGCCAACACATGTTGATTGGAGAAAGAAAGGGTTTGTGACACCCGTGTGCAACAAGAGCATATATGCGACTTCTTCAATGATTTCAGCGGTAAGTTTGACAAAAGGCAAATCTAAGTGGAGGTGAAGTTAAAGAACAACAAGTTTTTAAATAACTGACAACCATATATTTCACAGGATTTGTAAATGAACAGGTTTCATGAACTTTGATGCAAAACAGCGTTGTTAAAGTGGCTGCTTGGTCCTCACTGCTCCGAACAAGATTTTGTACTTAGAAACGAACATATATCATTGAGCGAAGTTAAATCATCCGTATGGTACGCAGGAATTCTTTAGCTATGATTGAAATGCAAGAGCTTTCGAGTGATACATTTTCACTGTTTTCAGCATTACACAGGTTTGTAGACGAACTCTTAGTACAGTGTTTCTCAAACTTGTTCTAACCGTTACCCAAATCAAGGTGGCGATTATCTCTTATTACCTCAACAAAAACTTTTCGCATTTCATGTCGAAAATTTATTTTCCAGTGTTCGCTCATAATATAAAACAGCATTGACCACCGAATAACTGCATATTACCCCCGGAGGGTAATTTACCCCCAGTTTGGGAACCACTGTCTTAGTATATAATTATATTTCTAAGATTATTTTGAAAACGGACCTGTTTATAATGTATGCTGCAAAAGGAAAGATTACAATATATTCATTGCAGTGGTTGAACAAACCCGATGTCAACAGAATATACAATGTGATAATCATACTAAAAAAACATACCTTGTTACATGGATTGTAGCTGCACTTGAATCACTTGAATCTTTATTCATTTAAAATATCATCTTTCTTTTTCCATACAAAGGAAATATAAGTTTTACATTCTTTTATGTAAATACAAGTGTTGTTGTATATTAAAAAAGGCAATGTTGCATGCACTAATATTTCTGCACCAGAGAATAAATTTAAGTTTTGCAGGTTGGATCGCTTGAAGGCCAACATTTTAACAAAACGAAAAAGCTAATACCACTTAGCATTCAAGATTTGGTGGATTGCTGTGGAAACCGAACTCCTCCTGACTTGCTGAGTGTTGAAGTACTGTACAAATGCATATACGATATGAACGGCATTGATACAGCGGAATCGTATCCTCCGAAAAAGGTAATATTGATCAAAATGTTCCTCAAAACACCACTGAATAAATTGCAACGTTCTGTGTTCAACTTCAATAAATAAATTAATTGTTTAGCATTCTCTGTGCTGAGGGAAACATGGCGATATGCAAAAATGAAAGTCCATTCAATGACTTACCCAATGAAGGAAAACGTGATCCACAATTAAAACATACGCTCTGTTCTAATTTGATTGAGTTGTGTGAAAATGTTTTAAATAAAGTCAGCGTTAGAGGATAAATCGCCCAAGGCAAGCTTGTATAAGGCTGAAATAACTAGTTTTACTCTTTTTGCCCTTTTATGTATGGGTTTAGCACACTGACCTTCCGAATTTTAAGTCTTCGTAACACGTTTCACAATACAATAAGAAGGGAGCTTTGCAATGTTTTATCATTATGCGTTTTGAAACAGAATTTGCTTGCATAAATAGCAAGCGCTGGAAAATGAAAACCCAAGGTAAAGTGAACAAGACAATTATGCATTTCAAATTTGCAACACATTTTACGTTCTTAATTTCAGCCTGGGGAATGCCAGTTTAACCTGGAAACAATCGGAGCAACTGTAACAGGATGTTTCCACCTTGCTAGCGGGAGTGAGGCTGCGCTTGAACATGCAGTGGCCACTGTTGGGCCCATAGCAGTAAGAGTGGACGCAGCGCATCCATCGTTTCAGCATTACAAAAAAGGTATTAAAAATCAGATGCAATTTGTCATCCACTGCAGTTCACTTTCCGCAGAACATTCACTTGTTTTCAAAGAAATAATAAAACTATCAAATATTTGTTTTCGTGGTTTGGGCAAAACCGAAAACCTTATAATTTTTAAAGCTTCATTTAAAGCAACTGTTAGAATTTGCCTTTGTTGGCCACAATGTCTAGTATCGAATGCTTTCTAAACGTGCTTGGCTGATAAAAGAGGCGCTTCATTTACCATATGCTATGCTTCACAGGAAAGAAATGAACAATACAGGTCGACCAAAACTCATGTTGGGTGCACGTTACATACTTACCGATTAACATTGCGCATCAAACTTTACGAATCACTTTTTCATGAAATAATGCTTTCTGTGGTTTTCCAAAAACATTTTAATTGATCACAAAGTTTGTCGATGTTTTTACATATCCTGCAGTAACACTGGGTTGAAGTACAAGTTGAAGTATTTCGAAAAATAAACGTGAATCGACCAATCCATAGAGTTATTCAATGAAACGTTTGTCCGTTTCCTTAGTATTCATTCAGTCCAGATGCAAAGTGGTATTTGCACCCACAAAGTGACTTGATCGTACCAAGAAGCCAAACTATTGTAGTTATTCCGCGATTCCCGACAGGTTTTGAATAACGTTGTCGAAATCTTACACATAACAAGCGATTAAAGAACAGCTCACTAAATCGCTACGTTGAATGGCAATTGCAGTTTGATTTTGTGACGCGTCGCTTTTAGCTTGTCGTGCGGCTGCACTACACGGTGGAAATTAATTTAAAGAGTAACAGTTGAATTATTGCGGGTAATTTCAGGTGTCTATTATGAGCCAGAATGCAGTGATTGGAGAGTGGTTCTCGGTATGTTGGTTGTAGGATACGGTGAAGAAAATGGCCAGAAGTATTGGATTGTTAAGAACAGGTTTGAGCTACTAGAGATGTGCACTTTGGGAGAAGCATTGGTAAAATCACTTATATGTATCTGACTTAAAGCCAGGTCTTGTAATATAAGCAAGAAGCAGATCCTTTTTATGCCAAATTTTGCGAGTAAAATTGACTGCAGATTTATAACGTTTCAACTAAAATATGTTTAAATCTTGGGTATCGGTAGCAGTTTTTATCAGGTAACTGCTACTGTATTTTCATCGATGGTGTTAGTGCAAGTGAATTTACCTTGAGCATTCGTTTTACAGTTGGGGGACGTCATGGGGCATGGATGGCTACATCCATATGGCGAAAGATCGAGGCAACAATTGTGGAATTGCTTCTCAAGCGGTTTACCCCACTGTATAAAACATCATTTCAGTTGTTGGCAACACAACAGTTTCCATGCAAACTTGAGGTTTTGGAGCTCACTTTTCCGTTCTATGCCTATTGCACTTTTCCATAGACAAAAATGCAGTGCTGTAGCTGCGAAGATTTGCATTTAAGTTTTCTATAAATTAATGATTAACAAGCTTTTGATTGTTTCTGTGGCAATGACTGGAAATGACGTTAGTCCACATTTCTCACTTGACCAACCAACAACATGTTTTGCCCGTTTGTTTCTTGATTGCTTCTCTTTAAATACATACGTGTTGTTGCGACGAGAGTTGTTTTTGATTTACTTTATTGATCATTCCTTCTCACAACGCAATCATTATAGGAATCGTCTATATATGCATTGAGTGGTTTTAGAACGAGAGCTCTTTTACCCCAAGCAACAGTGTTGACGTGCTACAATGCTTTCCTACATAATGTCTAGCAACCTGATGTGTGCTACGTTTCATACCTATAGTCTTTGAAGGCCTATTTACAATTAGTAGTGCTCTGAAACAATCTAGTAAAACGCACGGTTCGGAAACCATTCAGGAATTTTATCATTGCTACTCAAAGTTGTGGAGTTCTTTCTAGTGTTAACATCGTCGTGCTCGGCAAGGGAAGATATGAAGTGATTTTACATTGACTTGTTTATAGCCCGAAACCAGTTGCAAACATCCACTGACTCATTGCGTAACTATTTCAATGTAACATAGGTGACAATTCACCGAAAGTTATGTCGCTGGGTATTCTGTAACCTACAACGATGTTGTTTATTTGTTTGTGACGTCAACATACACTTAACTATCCTTAGTACGTTTTCCAGAGTTGTTGCTAAACAGGCATTGTCCCAACCTTTGTAAAGTGGTTAATTGGTTTTGCATTCTTGCCACGTGGAGATTAGTAGATTGTAAGGGATAAAGTTAGTGGGTTTTAATTAAACTGTAACTTTCATGCATCTCATAGAGTTGACGTTTCTTAGTCAGAAGGCGAAATATATACTCAGAAAACACCACATTGTGTCTCGTTCTTTGCTATGAAAGGATTCCTTTTGACAAATGCTGTTCCTAAACAATTTCGTCTTTGCGCCAATACCATTATAAAGCAAGCAAATTGAATTCCAATTTAATTTGTGTGGCATCATACGTGTTGTGGTGTAAGGGTAGTCAGGCTTGTGTTAACCAGCAGATTGTAGTAAAATATTTGAGTGTTACATGCAGCTTTTTAGCAGGGAATTAATATACAGGTCATTGTTAAACCTACTCCATATGACAGCAATTTCAAATAGAAGGATATACAATATACATGCCATGTAATATACGTCGGCCTAACTTTAACATTTGCCGTGATTTCGTAGGTAGCCTGAGTGTCTACGTTAGCTGAAAGGTCCCTTCAGCATCTTTTATAGTGCCCCCAAATTCATGTATCCCACCGATGCTCGCTGTAGTCACAACATCGTTTCGTTTGCGAAGTCAATCTCTCCTAAAGAACAGATGCTTATTCAAATGTTCGTACAGTACTTCGTGAAAAACCTATAGAAAAATAAGCCAATATTGTTATAATCTTATGAGATGGTGAGCTAGCACTTTTTAGTAATAATAGAGGATTCAAGACAAAATATGAAAATGGAAGAAAAGCGCAATTAATATTAGACAGTCACAGTGAATATAGCCAATCGTTTGACAACTACAGGGGTAGTTCGTGCGGAGTTACATTTTGTGATTCAAGTGCCAATCCGTTTATTTTGCCAAAGAAAATCATCAGTAGCATTTTCTAGAAAATTTAACTTTTTCTTTTTACCGCCTGTCAAGTGCAGTGTTCAAGAAAACATTTCGAACAGAACAGTCTAACAACGTTCACATTTCTGCATTTCAAAATAGACACCGTAGACCTTGGCTGGTGGTGGACACAGGCTAGTTTGGTGGTGGATGCGAAATTATTGGTGATGAACGCAAAGCTTCACAAGACAATGTTGCGTAAATGGCTCACCTTCGCGTAGGTAGATTTACGAGAAAAATAATCCAAAAATTCACCTTCGTTTTGAAGTAGCATGAGTAATAAATCGGTGCAAACTTTAACAATTCGTTAATTTCAGGAAATACTGCAATCGAACCAATAAGCAACGTGACACACAACAACGATCTGACCGAATGGAAGGTGCCGGTCAGGTACCTCACGGACTCGAGATAGGAACAGTTTACGTGAAGACATATGTTTACTCTCAGTGCAGTCTATATCTGTTATAGTACAGTTAAATTGGCGGCAGCATAACAGCAATACTGTTTATCGTTCGGATTGCAGCAAGTGAACGCGGTTAACTGTGTGTGTGTTACACCTAGTCTTAGTTTTTCAATCTACCAATATCAGGTATAGATTACAGATGAGCTCAAATCTTATGCAGACAATTTTAGTATTTGATGGATGGTCACAACCTTTGCATCCTTTTTGTTCATGGTATGATGGCGAAGAGCAAATCTGCCAATATTTACGTGAACAAGGTTTGGTTGTATCTCAAATGGCTTACTCAGTGCATTGTTTAATAACCTTCATAGGACAATTATGAAATGCCGTAAATATATTTCAAAGTTAATCACCGGTTTCATGTTTGTCATAGTGTTTTCCTTGCTTTAGGGGTGAACACATCGTGTTCAGTATTTATCTTGTTGGAGTCTTTTTGATGAATAAATCGCATGCTGAATGGGTCTGGATACTGTCTTGTTCAAGCAATCCATTTTCATGCAGGAAGATCAATTTGTCGTTTGCTTGCAGTGGTGTCTTTCATTCCAAATACGATATTTGTAAGCTTTTTTGCTCGTTCTACATTAGCTTTCTGAAAATATCTTCATTCTTATGTTTTTCACACGCGTCTTTATTTCTAATAATACGCCAGTTTTGCAAATCGATTCAGGAAAACACATGTCTTTCAAATTTCGTGTAGATGTCAATACTAAGAAAAATGGTTTTGTTCACAAACTAGGCCTTTTCTCTGACTTGACATGATAAAAGGAGTTTTGCTATTGTGATATTTTAAATCAAGCAGAAAAGTTTCCATCAGAGTTTTATTTTTGTACTTGTGAAGCTTTTCGAATTAAATTGAATTTCACGCTTGAAGATACACACTGTGCTTTAACTGCACTGAAGTTGCTGATCCAAATTTTTCAAATCGCGATTCACTTCTTTCACAGACGCGCTTGATTTCATGCATAATTTCTTGATTTCAGATGGTGTGGAGCAGTCTTACGTCCAACAATATGAATTTGACCAGCTGCAGTTCAAGAAATTCTAACTCGAGATGAACTGATCGGAAATACTCTATAGTCGAGTTGTTTCAAGGCTTGAGACTCGACCCGAGACAATCCACGACTTTAGCAAAACACGAATGTTCTAAAACTGCTACAAAAGTTTTTGACACAAAAAGGTTGAAATCGAATGAATCAAATTGAAAGTATGAATCTTTGTTCATACAGGACCTGATTTTAGTATGATAGATAATGTCTACTTGATTTTTTCATAAAGCACCTGGTTTTAGTATAATAGAAAATGTGTGTAGTAGTGGCGCATGAAGCTGCTCCTCTACTGACCCCTAAATAGGGCTTCTAATTGGGATGAATAGCACGCACTTTGTTCAAAGTTCCGCATTTCGTTGTAAAACATTTCATAACCTTAGTTATCAAACGTTGTTAGGAGTTATCAAAAAATGCATGTTGAAACTCAATTATAGAAACAAACATTTGAAAAACCTTCCTAGGTTTCACTTGAAGGCTGCAGGAGATTTGATACTGCATGTAATACAACGTGTTTTGTCTGCTATTTCAAGTAAAGTTATTGCTCTAGCGCGAATAGAGTTATAGACTTGGTACTACTTTTTCTTATTGTAGTTTTCCTCTTAGGCTTTGCTTTTCTACTTAAGCTTATTCAGGAACTAATACAAAACAATGAGTTCTGTCAATGCATTTAAAAATCATGTGTTGCTCCTCAAAATTAAATTGCTGCTTTTATCACGAAAAGATCTGCGACTTACCAAAGGACAACTTTGAAAAAAGACATGGGAATAACTTTTTTCCCTTGTTGTCAACGCAAATGAAAGAGAACAAACACGCGGTTTCAAAGATTACGATTTGAGTTGCAGGTAAAAGACTGCTTTTTGTGAATGCGGAATAACAGCTGTTTTTGCACAAAGGATGAAAGCAAGTGTGATCAGGTGAGATAAATCATCCCAGCAACCAGTTTTCCTGTGCAAACTATCTCGGGTAAAAGCACCATCATTCATCATGTTACTTGCTGGGAAACTAAAGCTGAAAAGGATCAGAGTAAGCTGAATAGCAGCTTTTGCTGTACACTCCGTAAGAAAGCTGAGTTTGTTCATTTAATCTTATCTAAATATATCTTATCAAAGTTGTTACTGGCATTTTCATTCAAATGTTTAAAAAATTGTTTCTATTTATAAAACGCAAGCAAAGAGAGTTGAATAAAATGTTTGCGTGTTCTTATTCAAACTTGGCGCATGAGATTTTAAAACCTAAGACCATTTTTGCCTCAAGAAAATGTTTAAATATCAGTGAAGAATTTAGATATAACAAGACACTTAGTTATCTAGATTAATATTTCAATTGTTTTTTTTGCTTCATTTAATCAGTCAATCATTGCTTACCTTCCTTTGCGTTTGTGCTTTGATAACTTTTTTCCTGCCGCATATGTATTTCGTATCACAAATTGTTTTATTTTTCGAAACGGTATGCCAGACATTTTCTACGTCAGGCTTTCGGAAAAACAAATCTGTTAATACAAACATGGCATTGTGGTTTTACCCATCGGTGAAAACTACTTACTCATTTTTTCTGCACGATGTAGGTCTTTTCTACATTTAGGCTTGTGCAGGTAACATCAAACATGCGCTGGATGTTAGCTTGTGTGGTGTTGATTTTTTGCCAGTGTGTTCGAGGCTCTCAAATGGAAATAGAGTTCTCTTCAAAGCTCACTGATCCTTCTGGAGAAGCAGGGTTTGCAGACAGACACAAGTTGGTTTTGTTTGGAATTTTTATTTTGGCTGCTTTAAAAAATTAGCTAAAAATTAAAAAACTACGGTACTGTATCTCTAGCGATAAAGATAAAACGTAAAGGCTAACTTTGGATTCTCTCATATGAAAAAGCATCTTATGTAACTTTCTCAATTTTGATCTCTTTGATAATCGAAACTCACATTTCTGCAATCGTCATTTAAAAAAAAGAGATTTCTTCCCGTTATTATGCTTGAAACAAATATTGGCAATGAATATGCGAGCTGCATTTTAAAGAAAGTAAATGCCTAACCAAACGTGCAACTGTGTTGGTAAAAACCTTTCACATAAAGATAAAGAGATTTTGGTTTGAATTTTCATTCTGAAAACACGCTCTGGTTAGTTATAAAGTATCCGCATCTAACAACAATACCGAGGGTTGCTCTTATTAACCAAAGGTGCATTTCTTGATTTCATTTAAAATCGTTCAGTGTGTTGCTAGATCAGATTGAATTCGTAACAGAGAGCAAGAATCTTTGAAGCAATTCCAAAGTAGGAAATACACTTTGTAATGCACTGTAGCACAAGCTTCAGAGTCTCGCACAGTAAAATTCAACTGTTTTTACGAAACGTGTCTCTCTTGAAAAACGTTTTTCTCTGTTTGCTTTCAACGGCTCATCTTGACATGAAGGACGCAGGCAATGACGTGGGGTGGAGATGATAAGATTGCAGCGGATGAGGTAAAAGATTTGTTCGATGATTTCGACGATGACGCTTACGTTGAGGATGAAGGTTCGAAAGGTTCAAGTGATGAATATGTTTCAAAAGGATTGCTTGTTTTAAAAGCGTTGTTTTAAAGTTGAGTTTGTACTATGTCTTTGGTTAGATCTGTTGAAATGTAACAGCGGTTTGCTGTGAAAGATATCCGTGATAAATTGTAAAAGCTGTTTCAATCATTCAAAAATGTGACAAAGACAGAGTGAAGTTTTAATATGCTTGTGTTAAACGAATTAGTCTTCCGGTTAAGATAAAAAGCTCAGTTGCTTACAGGCTAAATTCTCTCTATGACCCGCAATTTCGAATTTAGAATAGGGTTGTAAAAGTATTTTAACACGCTATATTGCAACAACGGCAAAATAATAGTTGGTGTGGCCAGTAATACACAGAGCCATCCTTTCATTCATTTTCATACCCACTTTTCCTTTAGGAGGGTGGCAGAGGCAACAACCCTAGGAGAAGGTAAAATACCTCACTGTCAAAGGACCAAAGGGTCTTGAGACGTTGTTACTCCACCAGGTCTTTGAACGACCTCGGAGCCGCTTTCGCGGGGGCTAGTCTACAGGACTTGCCTCGCCAAACTTTCGTGGGCAATCTGGTCACATGGCTGAATCAACATAGCTAGGATCACTCGATTCAGAGGATAAGTGGTTCGACATTCCGGACGTTACGAATTTCATTACTGCGCACTTTGTCGAGAGTTTTCACACCGTCAACTATTCGCAAAGATCCCATCTCTGCGGCTTGTGCTTGGGATAGTATTCGTTCGGACATTACTCAAGATTCACGACAATCGATCAGCATCGGAACAAAGACCGATTAAAAACTGACGGTTTCCATTTTGTAACAACAGAGCGATAACGGCCAATCAGAAATGCGTTTGCTTTACTAATCCTGTTCCGCCTTCCATCACTCGAAAATATCACCCCAAGGTACTTGAACGTCTCCACCTACTGAATTGTATTGCCGCTTGCTTGCAGCGCACACTGCCTTGGTATTTGTTCCTTTTAGCGCTAATTTCCATTCCTATTTGATCGCAAGCAGCTGAAAACTGATCTAGTGCATGCTGAAGTCCCTGTTGAGATGTTGGCAGTAGCAAACAAATCGTCCACATAAAGCAACGGCTGATCATGTAGCTTCCAAACTGTGATAGTCACGTCGACTTGGGTGTGGCTGTCAATCAATTTCATGTAATAACAGACTACGATAAAGAATGATGACAGCACGCACGCTTTTCAGAGATAAATGCATCCTGCACTTGACTGATTAATGGACCCTCTAAAAAAAAGGGTGTGCTCGTTTAGGCTGAAGTTGTTAGACGGTTTCCCGTACCTAATACATGTATACGCGCCAAACGCAAGCATACAGTGCCCGGATTTCGTGGAAGAAACTACAGTGACCCCTTGCGAAGGGTAAAAGCTAAAAAATTCACCACTCTCTGGGGAGCTGTCAATGCACACGTTTGAAACGATGCTTGGTTGTGCAAGGGTGTGATTGGCCAGCAGGGTGAATCTGTCGTAAATGATAAAGGAAGAGTCATGCTGCACTGACGTGCTGTAACAACCCACTGTGGATCATGAGCACTTTTCCATCACAGAAATATACACAAGTAGGCCTACATGTTGTGCAGAGATTCGTTTGGTGAAGGGCTACTCATTGATTTATGCATAGTTTGAGCTGACGTGTTTCGATATATGTTGGACGTTCGTGTCAAAAGATGTGCACAACTGACGACGGATCACTACCTGATCGCCTGCAAGTTACGTCTTGAAAAACCAACAGGACTTACAAAAATGTGCAAGACCAGGAGGTTCTATCGAATGCAGTGGGGGGCTTGAAGTCAAAGACATGAGACAGGCTTTTGCAAACGTCGTTTTGAGAGATCCCAGAATGCACAGAAAAAGCAGATGTGGAGTGACAGCTGTTCAATGCAGATGTAGCTTCATCTGTTGATCCGGTATTGGGACGGAAACATCTCGGTGTGTCGAAGAATGGCAAAAAGCAACATTTTGGTGGAACTAAGAGTACATAGATTTTCTTCGAGCAAAGGAAGTCATGTAAAATCCGGGGCTTCAGAACAAACCCAATTTTCCTTGCATTCGCGGTGCGCTGAGGCGCGAAAGTCAGTAGCACGCACAGTGAAAAAATTCTAAATGCCGTCCTGAGAATATTTTGAGCATAAACGAGATTCCACTTACTGGCAAGCCACCAGCCCCTTACAATATCGTATCTACGTAGGTTGTCTCATGAGCTGGTAATCAGTGGGTTTGACAATTTTGCCTCCAAAGACTGGTGAAGAAATGAAAACGTTGGGAGAATTCCAAGGGCTAGCAAGTTGCGTTTGCGTAGTTTCATTAGTTTGACCTGCCGTACCATCATTTTCATTAGCCTTGGTCGCCTTGATTCAGCAACACATGCTACTGCAAATAAAACTGCGTTTGTTAACAATGCTTACACACTGATGAACGAACTGTAGTGAAATATAACATCAACATGGTGTGCATGTCCACAAAACCTGGGATCTTGAAGCTGGAATGGCGCATAACGGCATTATATCAAGTGAGGTGCGCATTGTGTTAAAACTGTGCTAGAGGAAATGTCCTGACAACTCAAATATTTATAACCCATAATTGAGGCTATTCCCAGACGTGTGGCTTGGTGGTTGCAGCGCTCGCTTAGCGTCTGGTAGGACACAAATCCGCAGAGGTCGAATCTCGCCCGGGTCTTACCAAAACTTTAAAAATTGGAACTTGCTTCAATCTGGCCAAGCGCTCGCCGTAATGACTGAAGCAGAAAAACTCCAATGCGGATGCAATCTTCGTCGGAGTCCGGTCGTGTTGTTCCTTGCCTTCCAATAGGAACAAATTCGTTGAAGACCAAGTACGTGCGGTTGAGAACTTCAACACCCTGAACAAATCTCTGCCCAGGCGATGGTCGAAGGCATTCGAAGGACAATTCTTGTGTTGTGCAGTTACGCTGTTGTAATGCTGTAAGAACTTTCCGCTCATGTTCTCGTGACTCCGCCGTTCAGATCGTCGCGCTGCGACGGCAAAGGCCTTGTGTGTGTGTGAGGCTACATAAGCAAACAACCTGTTCATATAAACAACCACTATTCATCAAATCTGCTATTTACTGCCTAATACGATAAATGAGGATGATAAATCAGAAAAAATTGATTTCAATCTCATGCTACAACAAATCTCCTCCGAACGTTAGAAATGAAGTTTTTTGAAACGTTGCGGCCTGCTGACTTAACTTTGTATTGCAATAACCCTGAGCTCGTGTTTTCTGTACACCTTGTACGGAAATATGCAATAAATTGTGAGTGGACGACAGAAGATTTTCCTCTCGTAATCGGGCAATCACTTTTTTCTTTTCACTGCCAAACTCTTGCGCTCCCACAACCGATTAATCCTGACATTCGAACTGAGCTGTCATTTATCCTTTCAAAGATAGGGGTACTGTTCTAATGCGAATCTGTTGAACCGAAGTGGCGTGCATACAGTACATGTAAAAGTAAGTTGGGGTAACGACCCTGAGTAACTGACGTTATGACCAAACAATATAATTAATAATTTGTATGGACAGACTAGCGATTCGTTTTACTTGCATCTTAAGTCTGCATGAGAGAGTAATGCAGTACATAATTGGACATATTTGGGTCAACGAGCTCCCCCACATTTGGAGGGTTGTGAGTCTGGTGATGGCCGCAGCATAGGGCAGTGTTACCATACACCCAATTTTTCGGGACATGTCTCGAATTTTGGTGCTAAAATCTGCGTCCCGAAAATCATATTAAAAATTTATATAAGTCCCGAATTTAGCTGTAGGGCAAAGAGTGCTTTGAAGGCAGTCAAAAACGGTCCAAAACAGAAAACCAGAGCCGCACTCCGCGCGAAAATTTGCAGAAAACTCGCCGCACTGATGGTGTTAAAGTTTCTATTACCAAACTAAAGTCAACCTTCACGCTTGTCGGAATTAAGGCGTTCTAGCATAACGTGGTTGTTGTATGGTTCTTAACCAAGTGTGCGACATCTGTTCCTAGGGTGAGCGTGGATGCTGAATCATTACCGTTGGTTGTATAAATACTACATTTCATCTATGAGATGAAAGATAATCTGCAATACCAAACATGTGTTGTGTGCCATGACAGGTGTTTGTAGTTGCTGTCAGGCATGCATCTTCAATTTTGTCTGCTCAGAACTGGTAACCCTAGCATATGACAAGCACTCCACTCCGTGTTCTCTAAAAATTGACAAAACAGATATTAGACTCTCTAAACATTAAGCACTACTGTTTGTTACGATTTTGATGCTTTGAATACGTTTGGGTAAATTTATAGTGTCATGAAGCGGAATAGAAAAGTTTCAAAAAATATATGGGTAGTCTTGCAGCGTTTCTGTCACTTACCATTCTTCCCAGAAGCTATTTCGAGATCTGCCATTGATTGTGCTCATAATTGCAACTGGAACAGAGAGGATACGTCGTTCACTATAACCTTTTTTAAATAGGCAGTGACGGACATTTTCCAGGCTGCCTTACCCTTTGCGCAACTAAATTTAAATGCAAGTGGCAAATGTTGGGTAGTTGTTCACATGGTTTCAATAGAAGCAGTATACACAGATATGTTTGCGAAACGCGTTTGAAGCCGAAAGCATGCTACTGTAATAAAGTGTTTGCATGCTATCGAAGAAGTGTCAGTTGGAAAACCACATCATTTTGCTTTGGATGCGCAGCTTTTATGCAAGTTAACGAAAATCAACATTTTATGCACATGTGAATGTTTGTGTGTTTTTCAGATTAATCAACAGCAATCTTGTGAATGAAAGCGTGTTTATTCAACCTACAAGCAAAAAGGGAGACAAGTTGCAATAAATTTGCCAAGTTCGTTCATATGTTTTGTGATATGTGTGAAATACAAACTGTAGCAACCACATGGTTTAATCAATCCGGGGTATTGGCATCTAGTTTTGTGCAAACATGACGCGATATTAACGAGAACCTTCACATTCATGAAAAAATAGTTTTGGAATTATTGTTGTAAAGAAAGAAAATTGTTCCGAAAATAATCTAAAGCTCTAGTTTTTCTGCAGACCATCGAGGAATCAGCCGACTGGGCTTTGCTTTCATCTTTTCGCGATAATTCAAACTTGCACATATCTGCATTCGAGTAACTACTCTCGACGTGTGAGATAATCAAGTAAACTATTGCGAAATTTTAATGGGAAATCGAATTCACGTAACACTGCGCGTCCTCAGTCCTTGCATCTGCAAGCAATGCCAGCAGGTGAAGCGTTGAACAGCTGAAACAAGGGCAGAGAAAGCAAACAAACTCAAGACTGAAGTAAATATATCACACCGCCAAGTGCGACATTTAAAACTCTCAATTATTTGAGAAAGACATAATTTCAGTTGGTGTTGTGAGAAAGCTTCTCATAAATCTAAGAAAACAAAGTTCATACAGTGCTGGGTAAGACAGATATGCGCATGATCAAATTATTCTTGAGTAGGATGTCGTTGTTAAACTGAAACAAGTCAGGGCAGCATAAAATTAGAAAAATTTTTGGAAGGAATATGGGGTCTTGCATTTCAATGAAGTATGCGAACGCAAATGCAGCAAGCAGGTATGTTACGCCCTTTCCACAACCAGATTTTGTGCGATTCTTGAAAGCAGCAGAAACATTTTGACTGAAAACCAAAGAGCATCATCACAAAACCGAAGAACCAAATCAGCAGCCCTGCGGCTGCTGTCGTTTATCAGACACTGAATGATTTCCTGACTTTCCTCACGGCTTGGCGCACACCAGCTGCGACAAAGTAAGGGGCAATCTACTGTATTTCAACCGGAATCTTCACGGAAAATGCTTTTCATTTATACTAGCTGGACTTAACACCACGTTGCGGAAGACCATGTTTAGATTTATGCAAATCGTAAGCACATCTGAAAATAGTGGAAATGAATCTTCCAGACTGAACAAAATGGCTTTAGAGTAGTTCACGTACGTTTTCGGATAACGAAATGTTAAATGGTGTCAAACGTCTCAAATATACGGATATTTTTTGTTTTTCGTTTTTGATACTCCATATCTCCCGTCACACAAGCAACAACCTACTGAAAATCTCAGAAGCGGTTATACGTGTGTGCTAGTCCTGCTGGCAAGTTTTAAGCGAAATTATCAAATGAAAATATGATAGCAAAACACTCTGTAACTTACTGGCTAAAAGCCACGAACAAAGAGTGGAATACGCTCATTTTTAGTAAACATTTCAAGTTAAAACGTACGGTAAATTTTTATTTTTTATTGACGGTGCATAATCATCTTCGTTTAAAGATGTTTTGGTTGCTTCTCTAACGTGCATTGTTAGTGAGTAATGACTATACCGGTGACGGGTTTGTCACCCTAGTGGCTCATCGGGACTTAAGTACAAAACAATTTACTTTTCCCACCAAACATTGAGATGAGTGAGCTTCCGGAAAATTTTCCAACTTAAAAAACTGTCTGAAAATACATTCAGGGAAGGATGATATCAAATGCCGAAAAACTGCTCCAAACTGGCTGAAATGTGGAAACAAAAAATCAAAAAATGCATTTGTAAAAAACACTTTATGCAAAAGATGCACTATATAAATACATATTTTGTTTAGATCAAAAACGTGCATCAAAACTCGGATTGAAATGTTTTGCTTCTCCCTCTCCTGCAAACTGTTAATGTGCTAAGACCAACAGATCCTTGAGAACCACTGCTGTGGCTTTCTTGGTATCAAAGTGAGCACAACGTTGCGGCAGAATCATGCCAAAATCAAATGCTAAATTAATTTAGCATTGTTTCCTGCACTCCCCTCCACTGCTCAGTGATAAAGCAAACGGTCTCCACTGAATGTCGTTCGGAAATGCACGTTACCTTTAGGTCCAAAGCTGGCAGTAAACAGTAAACAAAGGAAAATGGTGTATCGATTGCTTTGCTTTCGCAGTTCCGGGCTGACTTGTTAAATAATAAAGTGAGTTGCATCAATTGATTCGAGAGATATTATGCGGACGGGTTGATACTATATATTATCTGATCTTTTGAAAAATGAAATGGTGCGTTGCTGCTTTTAAGACTGCTATAACCTGCAGTAAAGATAGACTCACGCCGAGGGAAGAAGAGCAGCTGAGTTACTTTGCAGACATTGATTTATTATCAGTCTTAAAATGTTTCCAAGATTCTGAATTTACCATTGCTTATTGGAAGAGTTGCGACCAAAATGAAGAGCAAGTAAGCGAAGATCAGTGGTTGACACAAAATATTGTCATTGATTTTTACATTGTCGCTTCTCATACGCTTTAGCTAAATTTTGCAATTTAGCTCAGTTTCAAAGCTAAGAAAGTTACATATACAGAATGACTAAATTGTTCATTTCGCAGTTGTTATTAGTTTAAGCAAAAGGTGCTCAGAGTTGGGTAAATCGATAATGAGTGGCAAACTTTGTTTTATGATAATCATCGTCTCTTGCCTTTTTATAGCGGAAGCGGTACATTTCCGCTATGAACGTCGGATAAAATATCCTTCAACAAATACGCCAAGTATAACCAGAAATAACGGGTAAGCATGCTTGGCAACAGAACACATTTTTTACGCAAGAATTATTATTTTCAGTGTCTGTTTGCTTTTCGTGATTTTTTGTTTGATCCATTTTGTGCAAACTATTAGTATTATAAATAAGCACATAGAAACAGTTGCAAATACAAAGAAAACCGCTTGCCTTAACAGAATAATTAATATTCAAACGGATTAACTTAGATAATATATATGCTTTCAGTGTCAAAGAGATAGAGAGAGGGAGAGTTTATTGGCGCAAATATTAAACAATTTCATACAAATTAAAGCTTAGGCGCTGGGACACCGAAAAAAACCTGTTAAACAGGTTGTCTCGTCGGGCGCCCCTCGACAGTTCCATAAATTCTTATCGTGGTTTAAAGTTTATGGCCGAATTATTGCGAATTTAATAAGGTTGTTGTTTTGAAGAGGTTGCAGTCTGCTGGATGATCATCACAGTTGCGCGGGAGTGCTGGGTCGCAACCCGTATCTATCGTGGTTTGCTCAGTTCCGCAAGGAGCTGAGCATGTCAGAGAAAGTGTAAACCCAGCTAAAATGAAACTCTGCTCGGGTTTCCATAACCCTTTCGCATCCAAGCAGACAATTGTTGCTCTGTAGCAGTTCATAGTTTTGTGCCAAGAAGTCAAATCTCCAACTCCTGCAAAAACCAGCCGCTTGAGCAGCCACGCGCACTGTTGTGTACAAGACTCACAAGTTGGCTTCACAAGTTCAAATATGTTCAGTGAAATCGTTTAGGTTGCTGCACTAAAAAGAATTTTATTTCATTTGTATTTTCGATTATGGTAGTGAATGATGAGAGACATGTGCAAATATTTGCTAGCAAATTCACAGCTTAAGGCAAAATACAAACTTGGTAAAGTAAGGGAAGTATTAAAACTACATCATATGGCCCAAAGAGTTCAAAAGAAATGTTCATGATCTATAATAAAACAATGCAAAAATTTGCTATCGCACCAGACGTGACACAAAATTTCAACTTTGGGAAAAATATCATGTTGCAATTTTAAATCTTGTGATTTTTTACCCTCAACCAACCACTGTAATCACTGCAGGTTTGGTTCATTTTTCTCAGTCTCGCTTTGCTATGCCTCTGAAAATGGGGTGAGGCTGCAAGAAGGTCTTTTACTGTTGAAGGTCTTTTCGTACCACTGTTGGAAAAAAAGTATCGTCCATAGGAGATTTCTGAGAAGATTGGTTTCAAGAAACAAAACTCACGCTCTTGTTTAACTTGGTTGGTATGGCCTCAAATATTGTTCATTTTATCCGTATCTAATATCATGAAATCAAAAACACTCTACAAAAAACTATTGAACTTATCACATCTGTGCAATAAGACCTTCGACGAAATAATTTAGTATTTAGCATCAAATGATTAATTTAAGAACTTGCTATGCCTCACAAACGTTGCAGTCAACACCAACTGTGGCACAAAATGCGATAAGAATTTTTCTTCGTTTACCCATCGCAAAAATTGCAAGAGATAAATTCAACAATGCAAACCAGAGCAAAAAATTTGCTAAATATTTAAGAAAAACAAAAATGTTTTGAACTTTAATGTAAATTTCAGGTTTTCCCAAATATGAAATGCAGAGATATTTTAACTTTCCAGGGATCTCTCAAACAACAAAAGCATTTTTTTACTTTCAAACCAGTCAATCGTCATCTTTAATATTAATCGAAATTATTGATTTTTACTTAATTATAGTCAAGCTGGTATCTACAATAGTGAAGGATTTGTGTGCAGAAAGATCTTAAGAGAAAGCTGCAAACTCGAACATTCTTATCTTGATCTACTTCAAACACCTCGGGTTATCCTTTGAAAAACTTGGATTATTACTATTTCTACATCAGACAATAAAAGCACGTTTGAGTCCAATTGTTTTTATTTTGCAAAACAGAAGAGCCTTAAAAATGCCTAAGGAATTTTTCTGAACAACCACATTACGTCATTTGAATCATGCCTTTCCGTTTTAAAGCTAACCACATTTTGAGATTTTCTTGGTAGTGGTGTGCGACGTAGAGTTGACTGGCCCGAAAACCCTTGGGGTGAGAATAAACGAAGCGTATCTAACTGGGCAGATCATGATTTTGAAGAGCTGTTGGGAGAATTGGAAGGTCGGTCTCTCACACTTTGCCAAACCTTTAACACAAAAGCAGTCTATTAACGCCTCTACAATTTTCAGTAAATGGTCTTTCCTTCTTATTTTCGCCAGATTTTGTCTTAGCCCTATAAATATAACTTCGCAAGTCGTTCCCTTTCTTAAACAATTTAAATTTCCTTGTCTAATATAATTTTCGTGCATTGATTTTCAGTTTCAATTTCAAAGCAAGCCAATAATTACATTTAAATTTCTGCGCTCCACCTAAACCTCAGCATTTGTACCCTACATTTCGATAAGCAACTTTCAAGAAAAAATCGAATTCTGTCATTTTGAAGTCTGGTGGCCTGTGTAATGCTTCGCATTTCAAATTCTCTAAACAAATGTTTTTCTACAATAGTGTAGATAAGCAAGGTAAACTCAAAACTTTTTTAAAGCGGCCCTGTTTCAGGCGGACATGACACCTCTTCTCAACGGGCTTTATTCATGCATTTTTTACCTACAACATGCAGTGGCGTAACCAGCCCAAAAATTTGGTGAGGGCAAAGATTTTGGGGTGGACATATTTTTGATTTTAAGCTAGCAACAGTATTTTGTTTGAGATTCCGTCTCTCAAAGCGCAAAATCACTAGATATTCTAAATATATTTGGGGGAACGTTCTCCCCTGAACCACCCAGGCTGCGCCAGTGACCACATGTAGGGCCGGATTAAAGGGTAAGGAGCCCGGGGCAATTTTCACTGAAGGGCCCTTATGACGTAATTCATGACGTCATCGTTTGTAAAAATTATGTTTTCGTGATTCACAACGTTCTCGTCTGCTTTTTCCAGTAATCGAGAACGTGCTTACTCAACTGCACATACAGCTAGCTGCGAGAAGAGAGTTTGTGGTTTAAACACTAGTAGAGTGTATTCTTGTTTACCAAGAAATACTATTTCACATGCTAGAGAGTGACTCGGCAAGAAAAAACATTCACCCGAACAAGAAGCAGAAGTTTACGTATACGGGAGTACCTATTTTTGGGATGCAAAAAATTTTTGCCCAAATTTCATCTTGGATTTCCCAAATAATATATAGACAGACAGTCTTAAAGTTAACACTAGAACGTACTATTGTAAGCAAATCAAGGTTTCTGCATGTCTAATTACCATGCAATTGCCAAATGTCAGTAACAAATCAATTTGTGCGTCGAGTCGCTCGCCTGCAGTTTTTCATGTAAAATTAAATTCAAGGTGGTAACGCATTGCTGTGCAAGTTCATTGATGTGGCTATGGGTATCTCCATATCGTTGATGAACTTGCAAACTGACAGATTTCTCAGACTTGTGATTGAAATTACTATTGTTTATACAACTCTTCATTTCCAAATCATGCAAATAACGAGGTGTAAATAAACGCAATCCTGAAAAGAGTGCGTCACTACGGGGATCAAAGCCTTTATGCCCTCAACTAGCAATCAATATCTTTCATTAGGCCTACAGTTTCAGATCATGAATTTGCAAATTCTGAAGTCACGTTATGAAAACCAAAACAAAAATCGCTCAGTTTAGACATATGAATGCATACTGAATACAGAATGCTACGAGGAAATAGCATCATGGAACTGATTCAGACATTATTTCTGCAGCCTATATGATCAACGTCCAAGGAATGTGTACAAAAGCAAATTTCCAGTGACAGGTGACTTACAATCGCAACAAGAATATTTTACAAAAATAGCAGTGCTTAATTGGACTGCATTAATGAATTATGCAGTGCAATAGTTAGTACAGTTGCTACTGTTGATAAAAACTTCACTTCACAGCATCAAAGTGAAACATTAGAATTTTGCAGGATGCACCATGTGAAAATCATTGCATGAAACAAATAGAAAATATGAAACCTAAAGAGTATGAAATAACAACTACAATACTACCACACAACGTATTGCAGTTGCAGTTATTTGGTTAATTGAATTTATGAATACTTCACAGCAACAGATTTTGCACTTGTAAATCTCACAACTTGAAGCAATTTTGGAACACGAAAACTTTACACTATCATATCACAGTACACCACATTATTGCCACAAAACAATTTGCAGCTGCACATTGATTAAGTGCTACTTATAACTATGATAACTTCACGATTTGGAATCAAAGCTACATTATTATAAAAAAAGCAATTCACATCTGCCTTTCCTAAGTAAGCCTAAAGAAGCATAACAGCAACAAATGGAGCCTTAAAAACTTCACAGCATAAAAAACCTGAAACTGGAAAATTTCACAGGATTAACTCACATCATTTACAGCTATATTTTTGTTGTTATAACTTAATGAGGGCAGCACATCAAAAAGCGTTCCTTGATCTTAGCAAACTAAATTCAGCTAAACCTAATGTACTGAAAACGTTTGAATCTTAAGTCAAATGGTAACATGTAATGAAGTAGCACTGAAGGCCACCTGCATCAAAAATGTCAAATTCAAGATTATCAAAATATGTAGAGGTTGTTAGTGTATAGGATATTTTACTATAACGAAAACCTAAACAGGGTGGCACAAAACCTTGGACTGGGCCGTATGCGGCCCGTGAGATGGACTTAGCTGACTTAGATGTTTCGAATTTCAATGGAGCTTTTCTATATAGCGATACTTTGAATATGACTGTTTGAAGTTACACACAATTGAATGAAGCTGTTACAAATTGCCAAATTTTATTTGCCTGATGGGATTTATCCAAATATTTCCAAATTATGTAAACGTTTCTGATTTCATCCAAAGCTTTTCTCATTTGCCCAGATTTAATTGAAGCTGTTGGACCATACTCAAATGCTCTTGATTTACACAAATATTTATAATTTTACTCAAAACCTGAATGATATTTTTGATAAGCCCAAATTTGATTAAGGCTGATGGAATTCCCAAATTATTCAAGTTCACTTAAAGGAAGTGACTATTTTGCCATCAGGCAGTGTCCATTTTGCCATTACAGGCAAACGAGAATGGTACATTGGTCTCAACGAAGCTCTTGCTGTTGATGCACTGTAAAAAGGTTGGTTGTATTTTCAAGAATGGGGCGTAATTTACTTGGAAATGTACTCCAAAATCAGGGGCAACTTTAACCTTTGTCCAAAACAGGTGAGGTATTGCGTGGTACTGTTGCAACCTCTCCGGTGGTGTTGCGTTGATTGCGTGAATCACCACGAACGGGGTGTGCGTGAAGAATAACCCCATCATATCTGTAGCGCGAGCAAGCAATAGTAAGAGAGATTGCGACGTGAAAGCTCTGCCGATATTAACGTGTGAACGATTGAACATGATGACTAGCGTACGCGAAGAGAGATTGCGAGCATGATCTCTATTGTTGCTTGCTGCCACGGTGCGAAGCTTTGCGCATATGCCGCTCGGGATTTCCGATCGCAACAGTACTTACCCAAAACCTAAAACGTTTTCACCCCATTTGTAAGAACCTCACTTAGGGTTTGGGGTAATTCGTCTTGTTGTCCAAAGTTATGATGAGTGATACATCTTTATTACTCAAGATCATGAACTATGACAACATAGACACTGCCGCAATTAAATGTGAATGTAGCTGTATAATTTGCCCAAATGTTCATATTTTGTGCCCGAATAATGGCTAATCTTCCAGCGTTGGGAATGCGACTGCATCCCCTGCATCCGCATGCCGTACGCTCATGAGCAGAAGCCAGAGGTTACAAATGAAAACACCGGCAAAATAGCATGTCAATATGCCCAGGCACAATGAGTGTGAAAGGGTGCTTCGAAGCTTATGTTGTGATTTTTACTAACATTTTTAGGTGTTCTAGTTAACGCCAATGATTTAGCCTACCGTTGTGCTTGAAAGGTTTGCTGGAAAAAAACAATTCAGTCCCAGCGTTTTGCCTAACACTGCCAAATTCTTGCGCTTTTTCTTCTTAGAAACTCGGCGTTTTTTAGCTGCTGATGACATCACAGATTTCGGCATCGCGCTAGCCAAACACTGCAATTTTGTTTCCTGCTCTTTCATTCTGCAAATCAACTGATTAAAACTTTTTGTGACAGACCCAGCAATATTATATGGTGATAAAGGCTTGACTAGCTTCATATGCTTCACATGATTATTATGATGTAACGCAACGATAGTAACCATTGAAAGAAAAGTGCGTTTCCACTGTACGTTACCCTTTATGACGAAACAAGGGTTGCAGTTCGGGTGCGGCTATCTCCAGTCGACACAATAAGTTACGAAATCATTCATACTAAACAGCAACCACGATGGGACTAGCTTCAGCAGGCAAATAGTATCGTTTTCACGACATTTGTGCAGTATGCGTGATGCGCAAGTAGATAATCATACCCATCCTAAAAGAACGATTAATTATTAGGGAAAGGGTACAAGGAAAATTCTAATACATTTGCATCGAACAAAATCGAAAATATTTATATTCAGTGATTACTAAAACTGGCAGTTAGTCAAACCTAATGGTGGTTAATGCAACATCGGAACATATATTGGTATTCTTATTTCGCTTCTGAATCAGGTCAACTTTTCAAGCGAGTATTTTATTGAAAGCAAATAAGTGTCATCACGGGGGCAACGTTAGAGAGGAAGCCCGGGGCAATTGCCCCCGTTGCCCCACCCTCCTTAATCCGGCTCTGACCACATTTCAGTATCAAAACACTTGACCTTCGAAATCAGAGACAAATCTTACACAGGATGCACGACTACGCTCTGTGCAGGATTTGCTTTATTGACGATGGCGTTAGTGCCCAACTGTGGAGACTCCACGCTTTTCCATAATCACGCCACGTAAATCAAAATCGATTTTTTTTGTATGTACAAGACGCAAGCTAGAGCATATATTACTGAAGCAGGCCAAGTGACCTAGTTGGATAGAGTGAGCGTCACAGACGCTCACTCCTCGTGCCCGTCACACCGGAGGTTTGTAAACTAGTACTTGCGGCATGTCCAGCCTCGTGCTCGCCGTTGATGCAAGGGAATGTTCCACGCACGGTTCTACCATTGGCCTGCTACCAATGCAGAGGATTCACTACGAAACCAGCCAGGTGGCTCACGGCGCAGAGTAAACGGAGAACGGCGCCTGCAGACCACTCCTGACTCGTGACATCATAAAGCGAGTATAATGAATTTTCTTGCTCCCTGAAAGCAAGCTCCCTAAAAGGTGTTTCCGACACAAAATTGGAGCAAACAACGGATTACATTAAAAACAACAGAAAGCACTTTTGCACCAATCTATGAAGAAGTGCAGTAAAAGAAAAGTTATTCAGAACTTTCTTGAATTTTCAAGCTGCTGAAAGAAGTTCAGTTTATACGATTCGGCAAGCGTGGCAGAATGTTCAACTTACGTTGTCAATAACCATGTTTGTGTAGATTCCCACGCGAACTGTCGACACTATATGCTTATTTGCATGATGAAAATCCCGTGTCAAGCTCTCTAACTTCTGTGTAATGAAACTGTTTCACCTACATTAACGCATGGCATTTCTGACGTTATAGCGAATCGAGCTGTTGTGCTTAGCATTTAAGTGATCTGTAAAAACCGTTTTAATAGATTGCTGGTTTTAGGCTTTTTACCATAATTTCATGTTTTTCTGTGGATTTTTTATGTCTTTTTGGATAAATGCGATGTGGCGCGTAGAAATCATTGAAAGTCTCTTCATTATCAGCCATGAAAGCAAGCACTGTTAAATTGAACGTTATCAAGTAGATACACGTTATGTGGGACTACTACATTATATAATCGTAAGCTAATGTCTTCAATTCGTGACAAAGGCTGGAATTGGAGAAGCATTTTTCAGGTCTTTTCGGGCCCAAAATATTCCTGAAAAGGATTTCACAAACTGTAGCAGTTTGAAATGATAGAGTTTATTTCATGTTTTGTATTAAAATATTCTGATGAAGTTGCCGAGGTAATGATATTTTGATCACCCTGTTCGTCTCGAAACGTCCCAAAAATTAATGCCATCACAAACGTTGATGTTATCTTGGGACGACCCCAGTTTGCCTTTGCCAAAGTTGATAAACTTAGTTGAATTGCATCAGTACGCTTTCTTAAAAACTAAATGAATTTTACACACGAAGATTCTTTCGATCAAAGTGCTTTCAGAAACGAACGATTTTTTTCGAAAACACTGACACAAGTATGTTTTGGTTCGAGAAAAACACGGCTGCTTTCTTTCAACCTCGTAAGACGAAAAACGGAACCTAAAAGCAAATGTAATGAAACACTTAAAGAAAACCTGATGGCAAAGTTTGGGTTGAGGCTAAACATTTTGTATGATAACCTTGCATCATCTCACTCAGTTCGTAGCTAAAAAATGGAAAGCAGTTAATATGTTCTCCGATTTCTTTCATGAAACCTGCCCTTTTTGTCCTTCGGCATGAAAGTAGATGGCAGCTATTGATTTGAAAAAGTGGAAGGTACTAGGACGCCATAGAAATTTGTTAAAGTAACATTTACGCAGATCAAAAGCACAAAGATAATGTTTGTTTTATGTGTTTGAAGCTTTGCATTTTCTTTCATTTAAAAAAAGTCTGATCAGGCCATTACTTTCTCTTTTTCAGATTGAAAAAGACCGCTTCTTCACCAAACAAGCCACCTACGATATTACAAACTTTTATTTGTTTCTTCCTTGTGGGGACCTCATCATGCAAAACAAAGAAAATAAATTTTGAGATCATTTCGCTCTATCTGATGTTATTTTAGGCAAGGTAGCTCGGAAAAATACTTAACAAATTTGTACATAATTTTTTAGGAAAGTACTGGTGCTACGCAGAACCTGGTGTGAAATTGATGTTGCAATAAAAAAATCATTTTATTGTTTGATTGAAAGCACATAACACATTTTTGTATCGAAAATTTTTCTCTTGGATATTCGCTCCCGTGCTCAGGTAACCCCTAAACAATTGCACCAATGGTAAGCCTGCTATCATTGGGCGCATATGTGGCCAGAATGGCCAAGAGAATCTGAAATCGTTTGTCGCACAGGTGGATATTTCAACAATTCAGAAATTATTCGCAAGCTCATCTGACGTGAGAAAACGAACTTGTTTAATTTCGAAAGTTTTATTTTGTCAAAAATAAACGCAGTTTTCCAAAGAAAATGTGGGAAGTACCAATACTAAAGACACCGAAAAAGCAGGAAAAATTAAAAATAGCCGGCTGTAGCCCTTATTGGCGGTTGGTTGAAGATCAAAATCGTGTCCTGCTCGAAGCTTGTGATTCTACATCCAACAGAAGTAAATGAAATTGAGACATAAAAACATTTTATTTTCAAGGATATTTTTGCAATTTCTAGACACATAAGGTAACCTCTGCCCACATGGGAGAAACACTTGATAACAATCTTTGGCAATTAGCTTGATCAGGGCAAGATGAATTGATGGATGTAGCAGTGGAAACGCTTCTTATGTGGTAACGCATGGGTGTCTTTTAGGACCTAAGCACCAAAACCAAGTCCAGAGACATAGTGCTAAATGCAATGCTATGAAATTTCACAAAACGTTAACATGTTTAGGTTAAGTTCAAAACAACTACGTGCAAACGCATACCAACTGACCGAACTTCAGAAACTGGTCAGTGCAAAATCAGGTCGATTTCCCAAAAGCGGTTGAGAGTGAGGTAGCAAGGTCTTCACCTCATCTGTGAGTGAGGCAGCAGGGTTTTGACCTCATCCACATCAACGCCAGAACAGGCTTAGGTTTTCATGAAGTGGCGAGAAAACATGCCAACATCGCTCAAAATGGTTTGACACCAATGGGGTTATCCCGTGAAAGAGATTCGGCAGCGAAAATGTTAACGCATTTTTCGAAAGAAATTCGTAGGAGTTTCCAGAACATGTTGATTTATTAACTAACAGATACTATAATGTAGTCAGCATAAGTTACTGTAATTGTGAAGATACATTTGACGCATACCATATTAATATAATTTGGTGAAGTTCAAATGCCAAATTATAGATCTTCATCGGACCGTTTTATTCCCGCGGTCTATATTTTCTTTCCATTCCATCTACAGCATATATAGACACTTCCAAAGCTTGTTGTGAAGCGTGCAATCGTTCTGAGACAAATATTTAAATTGTCATTTGTAGATTACGATTCATCATAAAAAATTGGCGCCAGCAATTTGAACGTTTTGTTTGATTCTGTTGGTTGAAGGGCAAATGAATTACAAAATATATTCAACAAGTATTGTTCAAAACACATTCAATCCTTCAAGACGAAAGTTTTTAAATGATGGAAATCGGTCAGTGTTTTCTGTCCTACTCTTTTATATCTGAGTTCTGTTGTCATTTTTCTGATGAAAAATGCTACAAGCGTTAAACTTCATCGTAAAGAAGACATAGCTTGCCAACATTGTTAGCGACGTTTTTACAACTGATTCGATTGAGGCAGGTTTGAAGTCATACTCATGAAAAGTGTCAAATCTCCACATATAACAGAAATATATAGCAGAAAGGAAAGAAAACTAAGCTCAAAAAATAACTGAAGCGTCACAACATTTTTTCGATCATCGAAAAGCTGAAAACACCCCATTTCTTAATCAAACTTAAAAAATACTTTTAGTGTCATCATTATCAATCAATCTTTCTATGGTCCATTTGCGATTTCTTGCACGTGGTAAGTCACAGAAATATTAATTTTTTGAGACCCTTCACCAACAAATTTGTGTTCAATGTGTTTTTCCGCATTGCCTTGTTGAAATGCTCTTTTCTCTTCGTGCAAACATGTGACGTTCAGGAAGTGCGTCTTGAAAGGTCGATAGCTGATATTGCGTCTCAATGAGCCACTCTCTCGTTGAGTAAACTTTTCAGTACATATTAGAACTTTGCTTGCAGAAGTGAGTAGTGTTTTCAACTTTCGTTGAAAAACGTTTTGTATGTTAGCAATCAGTCTTTCGTGTTCGGTTTAGAATGTTCACGGGACGCATGCCACAAATTTTACTGTTTCGAGTCCGTCTGAATACTTATTTGCTGTTGCGAATGTTTGCTGTGACTCCAGTTGTGGGCAACTGATGACCAATTGAGCGTTATACTATAGAAAAGCTGGAGTTCTTACCACTAATGGTTTTTGTAACAGGCCCAGGAACAGGAAAATTCCCTACTGATATCGTCAAGAAATTGCTTGTCAATGATCAGGAAAACGCTATTATTTAACTTCTGATATCTATGATTCAAAAAATGCTACAATATGCTTTTCAGTTACGAAACCTGACGTTTATACGACAGTGTAGTGATACGCAGAAAAGTCATTACCTTAAATATGTGTCTTCATACCAGGATTATTTGCCAGGTAACAAGAAACTGACATCAGATGTAATAAGCTGAGAAAATGCATCCCAATACTCGATGAGGGATGCTAGAGCTGAGTTATGTTCCCAGTGGTTCAATAGGCAGAGCAATTGTTTTAAAGTTTTTTGATGGCAACAGAAATTTGTTTTGCGTTGCAATCCAACACCCTCGACATAACGTCTTCAATAAGTGGGCGTTATGTTTCTGTAAGGGAATTGGCATTCTAAAATTTGACAAATAGCCTGCTTAAATATAGTTTTTGATAATTCAATTTGAGTGGCGTGGAGCTTTGTTTGGGGGGTCTACGCCCACCGAAGCTCCCCCGTGGCAACGGGACTGATGCCATCTACCATCGATTTCCGTCTGGAAACATTTGCCCAATACCTCTGTTTGAAACACCATTGTCAAGGAATGACAAAATCGCAATATTTTCAAAAACACTCAGTTCGAGTTTCAAGCAAACAACGCAGCCACATGTTGATAATATGTTTATCCGATAAGTTCCAAGATGATCTAAGAAGTAGAATAGCAAAATTGTAATGTTAAGGCACATGTTAGAGAGTAACGCGCTTGGAAATACGTGTTGAAACTATTTTGCTACCGGATTTACTATGTACATTAACAAAGGCTTACGAATGGACCTTATATTTCTTAGGTCTTTTGCTGAATTAGTCTATTTCTACTCAGTTTAGCAATTTAGCTGGAATTGAGATAACGAAACAGGGATGATTCAGAAAGTCATTATCAAAGAACTGCCAAACTTGGTTCACCCTCACATACAGAGTCTGGAACATGTGATAAAATTGTGGATTGGTCCAAACTGGGAACTTATAGGAATTTTCTCCACCGTTTTTCGTAGAGAAAAAGCACGCTCAAGTAAAAATCAAATAACCTTCCTTTCCTCGTTGTAAAGAAAAACTACGCTTTACTTTTCTGAAAGTTCTGCAATGAAAGTTCTGCGTTGAGTTACGGTTTTTACCAAAGTAGATTTCAATTCAGCTAAAAACATTTGGTGAAAAAAAGCTAAAAATAACCATTCAAACCTATCCATTCGTTTCCTGCTCAAAATGCACGAAACGAAAAAGCAAGAAGTGTTGCTTGCAGTTAATTTCATTTGGAGACACATTCACTGCCTTTCGGCAGGGATGAGATTTCGCAATGAAAATGGTGTATCTAAAAACTTAGCATACCTGGTAAAGTTCAGTCATTTAATAAACTGGAAGAACCATATTTTATACGCCTCGCTGCTTTCGATTTCATGTAAGCGTCTCGTATACATAAAACGTCAAGAGCTTCAAGTTTGCAGGGCGCCATCTCACCACTGAGGTCGACGCTAAAGATGAATCCACGTCATGCAGATGCTAAAATTGTTTGAGTGTCCGGACAGTAGCAACGTGATTGAGTAAAATCAATATTTGACGCTTAACATCAAGCAGTGGATCATACTGTAGACTAGGTATGGGGAACATATTTACTATTGCGGGCCGCATAAATTATCTCTGGCGGGATGCAAAAATTGATTAATTATGTCTTCAAATTCCACCTTTGCCCTTCTAAAGAAAACAAGTAGAGAAAACTATGTCAAGGAGTGAGGCATACTTCTCTTGACTTTCTGTCTACGTGTCTGCTTGTCATGGAGTTTGGTTTTGACGCGATGTTTTGTTCTAGCTTGGTCAACGAAAACTCTGATGTGGGCCATATTAAATGTTCACGAGGGCCACGTCTGGCCCGCAGGCCGCAGGTCCCCCACCCCTGCTGTAGAGCAAGAAATGTGCAACGCATTTATTTAAGCAAGGAATCTATCATAAATTTTGATAGGAAATCGATTTCACGTAAAACTACCCATCATCAGTCTTTGCATATCTTATTCAAATAGAATCTGTGATTGATTCCGTGATAGATTCTACGTGATTGATTGAATTTGTGATAGAATCTGTGATTGATTCAATCTGTGATAGAATCTGTGCTTGATATTCAAATAGAATCTGTGATTGAAAATTTGTGATTTGTTCCTTGCTTATTTCACCTGTGGAGTGAAGTTACTTGAATACAGATATGCGCAAGTTTGAATCATCGCAAAAAGATGAAAGCAGAGCCCAATCGGCTGATTCTTCTAAAGCCTATAGAAAACCTTCTAGAGGTTTTTGAATGAAGTTATATGAAATGGGAAAATATTAATAATTTGACCAACCTTTAAACCAACACTACTAAAATATTGTTTATGTGTTTTTTGCAGTCTTATCGTGTATGACCAACCGGCTTTCCACCTGGTCTAATTCATCATGAAACATTACTTGGTGCTCTTTGCTTTTATTTTATTCTTCGGTCTGGTAGCGGAAGCACAAAGACTTCAGGCCAAAAAAACAATGAAACGACGAATCGCTATAACAAATTTGGCAAGAAACCCGGGTGGAAGGCAAGTATTTTTCGATTCACTACTCTATATGCCTATGTTTCATCCGATCCTGCCAGGATCTAGAAAAACGTATCCAGCATAACCAAACTGCAGTAAAACATGATTGAAAAATTTTCACAAAAATTGCGTCGTTAGTTAGATCAACACTGCCTTTTTCAAAAAGAAGCAAATCCGTATCTCATATGAAAAAAGATAGTGATGGAACTTCAGTAACATAAAGGGCAGGGGAATAATTTTTTGGAACAAGAAGTGTATCACTGAATCAACAACAACGACGATATCTAAAGTCTGTTTTCCCTTTTGTTTTGGAAATGTTCCTTATGACTGCTTTGTGCTCCACTGGTTATATACTCTAACGGTGTGAATGTCTACAGCGTATGCTTCTCGTTTTGTAGCTGTTGCCTTCTTAGTTGGTGGTAATTCGCAGTTAACACGACACTTGTAATTTAAAAGCGTGACGCCCAAACCTGTTCAGCAAAATACCATCCAATTTTGAAAAGGATATCAAAAAGAAAGGATAGAAATTTGTGCGCTTTTATCTCTTCATGCAAAATGTGTATGTACCGTTGTGGCAACGTGTTTCACCCAAGACGTTTTTGGCAAACCGCGTCTTCACTATGGTGTTGCACACCTAGTTCGTAATGTTCCTCAAGGAACCGCGAAGAGCACATGCAGTTCTCTGTTTCGAACCCTATTGGAGAACAAGACCATCTAGCGAATGTAGTATAACAGCTTTTTCAGCTTCGCAAAAGAAACGCAATGCCCCCTGTGTGCTTGTAGCATCAGGTTTACTTCATAGCAGAGTTGCAAACGAACCTTAATTTGAAACCTGAACCCGGCCCGAACCAGAAATCACAGGTCCGAAGCCCCCCGAGCCCGACTTTTTGAAGACCGATTAAATCCGGAATACAACATTTACCGAGTGAGACAAGATATTCACTACTGCGGGGTATCAAAAAGCGTAGTGTACAGGTATAGCTACAGGTACACAGTTTTATCACACCCAAAATAGCAACCACCTTGACCAAAACATTAGCTCAAACAAAGACAAACTTAGCTTGGTAGTCAACGATAATACTTCGGGATGTAACTTTTCTCAAGAAAGAAAGATACTATCCATGATGGCGCGATAGGCATAAAAGAAATAATATAGGATAGCGGTATATAAGCATGAAAATCTGGCTTTTAGGCCATTGTTTCCTAAAACAAGCCAGAAATCGTGTAAGTGATTGATCTTTTCAAAGTATCGCCATAACATGCTAATTTCCTCACGGTTGTCGCCTTCTCACAGAGCGTGTGTGACTAATCCGAGCAGAAAACAAAAGAACGCAGCTGTGCTTGCAAGTAGAATTAGCTGAAGAAAAATCACAGTCACTTCATTCACAGAAGTCGCCGCGGTGAGCACAACAAATGTATGTTACGAAAGAAAAAAATCGTTTCTTTGAAGGTTATAAAAAGTTTCGTATGCTAACCCGAAATCTGGCCGAAGTATTTTGAAAAACCTAAGCCCGATCTGCGCCTGAAACCCGTCCCGACGCGAAAAGACCGGCCTAACTTAAAACTCTGTATTGTAGCATTGGCCTCATCAAGCCGCTGTTTCCAATACAAGTAAAAAATAGTTTTCCGAACGCTTGTTTCATGCTGTAAAATCGTTCCTGTCATTAGTGCGTATTAGGTTGATACACGAATTAAGAATTGGGCATTCTTTTACCCTTACTTCATTACATTAAAATATCTAGATATTTTCAAACCTTCACCGCACACATTACATTTCTTCTTTATGATATGAATGTACGCACGGTTCAGTATGTTGAATATCCTGCTTTAGATAATCGTAACCGTTAACTCTGCTCAGGTAACCTCAAAACACAAACACTTTTGTTGTCCTTACCCAAAATGGGCAGATTTTGTTTATTCGCTTATACCGGACTAACTGACAGGTTTAGACACGCGCGCGGATTTTTTTACAAGTTAGCAAGTCTTCCCAAGCTCATCCGATCAGAAAAAAACAACGTTTTGATTTTGGAAAACTTTTTATATGATGAAGAACTAAAGCAATTTTCCAAACAAAAATGTGGGAAGTGTTCTTAACGAATGAACGAAAAAGTAAAGAAAAATCCAAAAATTTCGCCCGCGGACGTCATTGATGGTTCGTTTAAGGTTTAAACAGAACCTCATTTCAAGCTTGTGGTTCTATCTGCAATAAAACTAAATTAGGTTGAGACATGAAATTTTTCTCTTTTCATTGCAATTTTCAGCCACATTAGTCAATCTTGCCCAAAATTGGCAAAGTTTTTACGAAAATCAGACACATAATGTAAACTTGCCCAAAATGGGCAAATACTTTACGACAATTGTTGGGCAATCAGATTGATCGCGGCACTGATATTGACTTTCATGTCCCACACACGGCCAGTCCCGTCGCCACAGGGAAAATTTGTGGGCTAACCCCCCCCAAACAATGCACCAAGCCCCCAAAATTGAAATTTGAAAAGTATAAATGAATGGAGTTTTGTCAATTCTTACTATGTCAAGTCATCAACAGGGAAAGAAAAAACTCACTCTAACCATGACGTGGGGTGATTTTCACCCGAATTCACACTAGCCGTAATTTGGGGTGATTTTCACCCCGAACTCACACTAACCATGACGTCGGGTGATTTTCACCTAGAGACTGCATGGCTACCACTCCTGCCTGGGTAGAAATCACCCGAGGTTAGTATTCCAGGGGTGTGAGTAATAGTTGCAGAAATCTTCAAAGTTATCAATGCAGACAAGTGCACCCCATCGTTGGCAGTTGGCACATGAACCTTGTTTTGTTCTATTTTGATGGTGGATAGGTTGCACAGCGTTGTCTGGTCTCAAAGTTCATGCCCTCAATGAAACGCTTTGGTGTTTTACCGCAAGTGCACACACAACAAGAGCAAGCCTTTTTGGTTAAGCCAAAGCTCTAGACACTTCAATTCGGAAAAGAGAAGCACAAGGTTCATCATCCTCGATAAAATGCTTTCATCTTTCACCACAAGTGCACACACAAGGTGCATGCCCTTTCTGGCTCCAATTTTTTTCCTCTGACGGTGAAGGCGTCACACATTCTCCTGCCTGTTTCTCAATGGAAACCACGAGCTCAGCAGGAGCCATTCGCGCCAAATTGATTTGCGTCGTCAGGGCTTGCACTCGTGTGATCTACTCCCGTGCTGGCTTCGGTCAAAGGTTGCTGCCGTGGCTTACTAATGAACCTAAATGCACCAACTGCTTTTGCCCAAATTGGTCAAGGATACTTTAGGAGGGATCTTTGTGTACGAATTTGGTTACACCTCAGGTAACCATGGGTCGATTCGGGCAAAATTTTGTTCCCCATCGAAAACCACAAAACTTGTGCAGATTTCGATAGGACTGCTTGAAAGAGCGTCTAATAAATGCAGCTACTGAAAGAACCAGCTTTCTACGTGAACGTTAACTATTTTTTAATTTATGCAGAAGAACCGTTTGCCCAAACTGTGCAGAGGTTACCTGAGCAGGGTTAAAGAGACAATTGGATCGCAAACGGGCTAGCATGCACTTGCGATCAACACGTACTTCAGCTGCCACTGTCAGGAAAATTCCATGCAGAAAAAACAGAAGGATGTACATGTTGAGGTTGAAACTGGTGGTCTGAGCCCCGTGTGTAAAACAGGTATACGGCCAAAAATCAAGTACACAGTACGCGGAATTCGTGGAAAATATTACTTATGCTCTGTAAAAGGTTAAAACTAAAAAATCCACGATCATTTTGGGAGACTTCCTTCAAGTCACTTCAATGCACATGTTGGGAACGATGCAGGAATTTGGAGGGATATGATCGGTGGACATGGTGATGCTGATGTTAATGATAACGGATGATTGCTGCTGCAACTCTGCTGTAACAACGCATTGAGCGTCATGGACACTTTCTTCCAACACAGAGATGTGCACAAGTACACCTGGCGCAGATATTTTTTGGTCAACATTCTCTTATTGATTTCTGCATAAATTAAAGCTCACTTGTTCCCTTCAGTGTTAGAACTTTGTGTGAAAGAGATGCAATATCCATTGATCACCACCTGATGGTCTGCAACTTGTATCTGGAAAGACCGCTAGGGCCTACGCAAACGTACAGGGAATCTGTTTGCGGAAGCTGTTTGAGGAAGAAGATGGGAGCAGAGCCACGCAGGAGATTCCTCAAACAGCCCGCTGCAAAGCTAGAACTTGTAATTGTTGTGTTCGATAAGAAGAGGCAAATGCCAGACGTTGGAGCTTCCAACTAAGGTTGAATTCAATTGAAAAACTTTGAGAGACAAGGGAAAGACTTACGAATTGTTGCTTGAAATCTTTAGCATGGGAAAACTGAACAATCGTTTAGTTGTGCCCTAACTATAGTGCAAACTTTATAACCGAATTACTCCATTTTGCATCACCGCCGAAACTTTAACTTGAATTGTATTCTTAGATATTTTCCACTGCACGTTACGGTCTATTGTAAACCACGTGATCGTCTGAGATAGGAACCACGCGAAAACGCGGAGAGATTTTTTTGTCAATCAGTGTGCCGAATAGACGTTTACGATCGGGTTTGTTAAACAGTTTTGTAGCTGTGTTTTGTGGAGGGGTTATAATTGGGATCGAATTTGTAATCTGGAGTTTTGATCTTAGCAGCAGTACGTAGTTTTTCTTTTTGTTTCATATGTCGACTTGTGCGCAGGACTGAAGATGTGTAACACACGAAACTAGTTTCCTTACGCAATAAATTGCGATTGATTCGCTTGGTGTTGGTCACAGCTGTGACTTAACAATTATTGCTGAATGATGAGTGCAAGCTTCAATCATTGCAAGAAGATGGGAGCAGAGCCAGCCAGGAGATCCCTCAAACAGCCTGCTGCAAAGCTAGAGCCTGTAATTGTTGTTCTAAACGTGCTATTAACAATTCCGTGGATTTTTGTCATTAAACCTAGCCTTTTTGTCATAAGAAATTTTAGGGGCACATGCTTGTCTATCGAAATGCTGAATGGTTACATGGTCAGAGATAGGTTGACAATCCCTGGTCTGTATTAATTGTTGAGAGTTGACAGTCAACAGCCGAGTCGACGAGGGTGTCACTGTTGGGAGTGGCAGTTTCAAGCGTTTGCTTTCTGCAGACGATTTCTTACTGCCAGCATCTTCTCAACAGGGTATCCAATATCCACTAGATCGGCTTTCTTCTGCGTGCAACCAAGCCTGTAAGAAAATCAACGCTAAAAAGGCGAGGTATTCTGTCTTTCCGGAAACCGAAGTCAGTGCCTGCGCGCTATGAGTGACCGGCAATATGTTGCAGCAGGTTGACAAGTTCAAATTTCTTCGGGTGGTTTTCACGAGTGACGGATGGTGAAACAAGAAGATCAATGCATGAATTGGAAAGTATATACAGTTCTGCGTGAGCTTTATTGCTCTGTGGTAACACAACGGGATGTTTGAAACACCGCAGTGATGTCAGTTTTAAATCGCCCTTGGTTACTATCCTCATCTATGGTCATGAACCTTGGGTAATGACTGAAACTCAAGTGCAATCTGCACAGATAGATTTTTGCGAATATTTCACGGTGCGACACTAAGCGGCAATGTACCCAGTTCTGAAATTCGTAAAGCACTTAATCTCGAGCAACTTCCCCTCCGAATTGAGAGTTCCCAGCTACGTTGGTTCGGCCATGTGACCAGAACGCTCCACGAAAGATTGGTGAGGCACATCTTGCTGACTACACCCAAGGGAACGCGGCGCCAGTGTCATTCAAGGGCCAAGCAGAGTGACTACAGTACATCTCCAGACCGACTTAATCGGTCACGTCTTGATGTAGAACCAGTGGAAGTATTTGAGATGCTGTTGGTCGTGAGTATTTGGAGTCGGCCTCGTGTTTTTGCCCCTGCGATTGTTCCCAGAGGAAAAGCGTGCACGAAAATGAATCAAAAAATGAGACAACGTAGAAAACAGCCTAGTGCCAAGTTAAAAATGCAAATGTTACTTTCCAAATGAGCGGAGTGTGGGCATGACCAACTACAATAAACATACTTTTGGTGGTTACATCTAAAGGGTTTCAATCTCCGTTTGCGTGATGGCTGGAACCCGTTTTCAAACGCACTCCAGCACGTTTGCTAATGATTTGCACCACGTCTATGTTCATGACAACGCTCGTTGTCCTCATTGACACAAAACGTACGGATTCGTGTAAACCCTATAGCAGTGCTAGCGTCAAAGCAAAATTCCATTTTTTTCGATGATAATTTTAGCCTTTAAAAAACGAGAGACTCACAACTTCTGAAACAATGTACAAAATCGAAACAGCCGGACAGGTTGTAGTTGTTGCAGATGTTTTCCAAACATTAATCCAAACAGGACATAAACGTATGCTTAAACAAAGAAACGGCTTTGGTTTCTGTTGTAGCAAAATTATTGCGTGGGTAATTCATTGCTGTAACAGCATAGCGATATCGTTCAAAGCACACAACCTTGTTTTAAAGTTTACGACATTAGAAAAAACTGTGAAATATGAACAGATTACCAACATTTCCTTTACTTCGTAAAGCAACAGGAAATCAAAGAATGGAATGCGTTTGTCTGTTGGCTTAAATTAAAACAATGTTGTGTATTTCAGCACAAGACGAAGGAATGGTCTTGATGGGTATAATATTCGGTGGAGCGAATCTAAACGGAGCGTCCTTCATTCTGAAGACATGGAACTAAAGGAACTGTTGCGAGATTTAGAAGGTACATAGGACCTTAGGGTATTGAGACCACTTTATGTCTCAAAATGTTATAATTTTGCTTACATTGCACCTCTTCTCTCCAAAAATGAATCTTTGCAAATATTCGAAAGCAGATACTAATATAATAATATCTAAAACGAGATGTTTAATTAAAAGAGCCTTAAAGCTTTAAAAACATCCTTTAGTCACAATTTTGATTTTTGAAAATTCCTTTTCCTCTGTAAAGCATTTCTGCAGCAAAAACGTAAGATTTGTACATTTTGAAACTCACCGAATTAACAAATATGGCTTGTTTCTGGTTTCACTGCCCTCCGTGAGGTAATGAAAAAAGGGAATTAGGAAAACGACTCAATATTTTCAAATTAACTATTCTCAAAAACCATTTGAAAAAGATGAGAGCAACGTTTTACAAACCTTACACTAGTTACTGCAACACACAACATTGAATGTTTTTTACTTACACTATCTCATCCCACTTCCTTACCTTTCCCACGCAAAGTTAAATATAAACTTTGTTTTTGGATTACAGATTGAGAACTGATCAATTGTAACCATGTCCTTGGCGGAATTGTGGATAGGTGCTGTTCCATCTGGGCCATTGCGACGACATCAACCAAATCTTTTTGTCAACCTATTCGTTATGTTTGCTAATGTTTTACATTTCTTGAATCCGCATGATGTTGTGACCAATGTTTGTTTCGTTTAGCTTCGTTGTATTCGGTTTCTACACTCCTTCCGGACTACCTCAAGTGGTCTTCGGTGCCCATCTCGACTTGCTTGGGCGTGGGCTACTCGTCTTCTGTCGCATTGAATGCTGCACTGGTGGCGAGTCAAATACAGGCTTGGTATTCTCAGATGTAATGAAATTTTTTCATCTTCACTAATTTTTTAGTTTTGTTGCTTTCATCAGAAACTGATATCGTTCATTAGTGTTTACGTTAACCTCAAGTTTAATTCAAAATTCGTTGGTTGTCATGCCTGTCATTTAAACAATTTTATTCCTTCATGTCTAAACAGTAGATTATTTTGATTAATTTCTGCTTTCCATGTATCATAGGGTTGCCAGATCACTTGAAATTTTTTCAAGAGCATTTTGTTTTTCAAAGTGATACGGTGGGCTACTTTTATGGGCGCCCGCAGGAGCGGCGAATCGGGCATTTTCCCCACGGTAATTGGACTAAGAATAAAACATTTCTAGAAATTCAGCACTCACACTGCACAAGAGCCAGAACTGAAGATGTGTTAATACACGAAAATACTTTTCTTGTGCAAATAAATTGCGACATGATTCGCTTGTGTGCGTCACTGCTGTGATCATTACTGCTGAATGATAAGTCAAGCTCGAATCGTTGCAAAAAGATGAAAGCAATTCCAAGCAGGAGATTTCCTGAAAGATCTTGCTGCAAAGCTAAAGCTCCCCAGCTTCACTGTTCTAGTGTGATATAGTGATGAGTTCACAGTTCACTCAGGTCCGCTCCTTCGTCTGCAGACTCAAAACGAAACTTGCGAGCGCATTGTTCTGCTGGTGCTCTTTGTTGCGTAACAATAACATGCAACGAATCTTCAAAGGTTCACTTCATGTTGCGATTTACGACAGATAATGCGTATTTCCGCATGTGACTGTTGACCACAGGACAGGTGATGCAGCGATACAGATATAGTGACTCAATGGCGTATCCAGCCCAAATTTTTTTTGGGGCCAAAATGTTTGATTTTAGGCAAGCAACAGTATATTTTTGGGGATACCGCCTCTAAAAGCGAAACATGACTGCTTTTTAAAAAAATTGGGGTGCATGACCCCTAAGAGACGTTGTTTCATACTGTGTAAAAAGAAGCATGAGTGAATCTGTAGCAGTGCTTCCATACGTTTGAAAAATCCATTGTAGTGTGAGATTGTGAGTGCGACCATCTACATCGAATTCTGTAGATTATGACTAGTCTTCTGTGCAGTTCAGCTTGAACTTCGCGAGACTCGAAGACCTTGCGGTCATTCTCCTGCCCCTGATATCTGACTTTTTCAGATATTGAATAAAAATGTCTCTCTGTCTGTCTGTTCGACATTACAGAGACTTATGAGGAAATCGTGCCCGGCGCCAGTGACGTGATAATTTGTTAATTGGATTAAAGCTTGGCAAGGCACTGCAACACCTGCTACATGAAAGTCAAAAGTTAATTTGAAAATATCAGAAACACGAAAAATATCGGAAATATTACCAAAATGCAAATATATGAAAAGTATAGGTTGTGATAATCACCGTTTACACTACTCCCTCATCCTGTTCACCCCGCTTAACCGAAAAATTCAGATCCTGACCTCCAGTTATTGTGTAGCTCCGTATGGAGATGTTCAGATTCCTGAGCTTGTGTTCTGATTTATTCTTTTCAGTATTGGTTTGTTTGCTTTTTCTTCTCTTATTTAGCCTTCAGATTTTTTAAGCCTTGCTTGCAACTTCCAAGACGGAGGATGCGTAAGATTATTTGAAATCGATTTCCTATTAACAATTTGCTAATAGATTCCTTGCTCACTCCCATTGCGGATAGTACTAACTTGAATATAACGTAGACATGTGCAAGTTCGAATCATCGCAAATGAAGCGGGACACAGTCGGCTGACTCTTCGAGTCGAAAACATATAGAAAGCCTCGAGGTTTTAATTTACAACCCGCTGTCAGAATATTTGAAGGACAGCATCGTGGTCAAGGAAGACAACTGAGTAACGTCGAGAAGACTTCAGCTTTACCAGCGTAATCCATCTATCACCAAGCCTCTAAGAAAGATGCAGAACCATTTATAATTTCAAGTTTATTTGTTTGAAAAAACGCTTTTCAACCATAATAAGCATCCGTGTTGATACTGCAAAGTTACAAACAAATTCAACAATTCATCATTCAACAATCTCAAAAATTTGTAAAGCTCCCGTAGTTCTCAGAAACGAATTTTAACACACAAATGCTTTCTGCACTTATTTTACTTGCGCATATATACCCAAAAGTGTTAGAAAACCAAACGGATACATAATATTAAGGAGCATAGTTGCCTACGTCATGTTGTTATCGCAAATTTGAAACCACTCATAGGACATTTCTATTACTTTTGGAGCTGATTAACTCAAAAAACTAAAGTTAGTCTTGGAATAAAAATTTCACAGTACGAAAAACATGGTTTAGCGGGTTGACATGCCAGTCAGAGTTGTAAGTTGTGCTAACCTTTTCTGGTCAGGCCGAGTTTCGAGCGGGCTTTGGGCCGGCTTCGGCCTTATCTTTGTCAAAATATTTCGCGCGGATTTTGAGTCTGCATGCAAAATTTGTTTCGCAACGACAGACACGTTCGTCGCCATTTTATGTTGAAGCATTTAAAGTGGTCACTTCACTGGTCCCAATTCGGAAAGATTTCAACTTCGAACAAAGAAATGAATACGCACATCCACCTCTTTTTCCAACTCAGCCAAAAAACACTCCACTGGCTTCTGCATCACTTGGGATGTTACGCACAGACTTTGTCTTTTCGTTGCTTGCGTGGCTTTTGCCATGAAACGGGCATCGCTTGGAGATGACCGTTACATTATTCCCTTCGAAACGAAGCTTTGTTCTTTGCTTTTGGATCGTCAGATCTGACCATTCGGCTGCTTCTTCGCTGGTCCCGAACTCGGAAAGGTTTGGGTCTCGAACGAAGAAATAGATGCGAACTTCCACACTGCTTACAATCTTGACCAAAGCGGACAGACCGCTTCACAGTGTAGTTCATTAAATCTTCACAAAAATGATAAATTGTGAATCATTTAGTCATGTTTGCTTTGCTACGTCCCCAATACCCCGCAGTTGGGCATATCTTGGCTTACCCGGTAAATTTGGTTTATGGGCCCAAATCAGGTTAAAAAAAATTCCGGCTCGGGCCGTGTTCCGGTTTCAAAATGAAATCCGTTTGCACTCTGCGCTAGGCGTTATTGACCGCAAATGTTTATTACAAGCCTTTTGCATCCGCCTTTTTTCAACGGTTAGAGAATACAGTATTTAGACAACTACCTAAAGACGGCTTTTTTTCAAAGAAACATTTTATTTCATATTTACTCCCATATTTGGAAGATAATGATTCGAATTCCAGTTGTCTGATCTCAAACGAGTAAGGCAAATTTAGCATTTCCGATTCCCAACAAGCAGGAAATTTTCAGTGATCCTTCTCCATAATGAAACAAACTACAAGTGACAAACTTGGATTTGTTCAGTTTTGCACTCTAATCTTGGGGCGCGATTTCACATTTACTTTAAATGATCCTGTTTTCTGAAGTTTTGAGTTAAATAATTACCTAACCAAATACGAAATACGTGGGGAATATTTATTACTTTACATTTATTTTCAGTATAAAGTGATTCTCTGTGCTTTTAGCCGTTTTGACATGACTGTCGGTCTTGGTTTTGCTTTTGGTGTCTTTTGCGGCACACTGAGTTTTCTTGCGTCACCGAACTTCATGTTTTGGAATTGCTGACATTGCCTAGTGTTGCTCAATTTTGGACCGGAACACGGGTTAGCAATAATCCGAAATGTCTTGAAACAGAGGATGTACAATTTTGGAAGGTTATGAAGTGATTTGATTTAAAGAAACAAAGCCAAAAATTACGTTTTTTTAAATCGTTGCTAGAAAAAGCACAAGTAATCCGTTAATATCTTTTTGATGCAACGTCGACATACGATATGAATCTACAACAACGGAAAGAGGCTCTGTTATTGTGTTCCATCTGTCACGCTGAATTTTTTGCCAAGTTAAAGGTTCACCTCACTTGCTTATTTGTGGTAACGTAAGTGTTTGTGGTAACGTAAAATTTTGGTAACGTAAAATTTTGTGGTAACGTAAGTTGCATTTGTGGTAACGTAAGTGTCACGACGCGGCACATGATCTTTTACTTGCCGGTCGTGAAGAAGACTAGTTTGCAGATGCTTCTGACAAATTATACGCGCATGAAAACAGGTTCGTCTTCACCAGACGAACGCGCTTGCTGGTCTCAACAGCTGCAATCTTAATATAATTGAAAAGCAGATCTGATTTTAGGAATGCAATCGCAAGAACGAAAACACTGATGTTCCAAGTCAAGTTATTATAGACATGTTGTGTTCAACTGCTTTATGTCATGAATGTAAAGAAACCAATGAAAAGTTTGCTGGCTACGTTTCAGTTCGCACAGTACATTAAAAAATGGAAACGTAGATCAGAATCTTCAAGATGTCTCCTTGCGGTGAAATTTTGACATCGTCTGAGAAAACAATCGCGTGCGCTGTGTGGTTGTTTGCCTCTGAGGCATGTTTTGGAATCTTTCCAACCGAAAAATTGGCAAAGTAGAAATTGCATGCCAAGAAGTAAGGTTGTCACCCCAAAATAACTTAATTGTTTGTGCGTCATCGATCAAAATATGCGGGGTTGTGAAGCGTTGTCTCGATGACCTTTATCATGAAGCAGCAACAAAAAACGCATTACAGAATCCACGAAACGCTGCTGCACAGCAGTGGACTCTGCCAACTGTTGGCTGCAATAAGGAAATCTACAATCAAGAAACGTATCTCTCAAAACAAATCGTTCCCCAGCAATGAATCAAGCATTACGACGTTCAGTGAGTATTTATTTTTTCTACTGAGCAAACCAGCAAGTTTTTTTCCAAACACGTGAAATTCGACTTGATATATTAATAAAGAAGTAATAGAATGCCATCCATACCTTGAAAAATATTGCAGGTAAACAAACAAACGGTGCAAATAACAAGCGTATTGTTGGAAACCTTTTTGTAGGAGTATTCAGCACTTAACCAACATCACACAATATCCTACCGTTTTGAAAGAAATAAACGCATTTTCAAAACACATCCACTGCAGTATGACAAACTGAAAAACAAACTGTTTGAAACAATTGACAATCAGAGGAAACACAGTCTGCAGCTGACAAGGTATAGGCTGCAGCGCTGTGGAGGAATAATGTAAATGACAGTTAATCATTCATGTTGTCAACGCTTCGATAAATTATTCAATAAACGTTATCATTCCATCTCATTGTTTCCGTCATTCTCATAGAGAAATATTGCAAATATTTTGTAAACAATTAAGACCAGAAACAGATATCATGTAACTGCAACACATTTGGCAACTGTCCCGACAGTACACTGTATGTTTCAAAATACCAGTTTTGCTTTTCTGTTGGGAATTGTTTTGGCCACACGGCAGAGGTCAAAATTGGGTGAAAATCAATCCAACTCTTTCTGGTTGTCAAATGCTTGCCAAGACATTATTGATACAAATGAACGGTTTCCTCTTCATAAAATATTTTTATGCCCAATATAAAATTGAGAAAAAGCTCTTATGCTGTGATCTTGATCTTCCTATACTGTGGCCCCAACCACCATGACTTGGCCCGCCTTGTGCCAGCGAGGCATTTGTTACCGGTGTTAAGACAGCTTCATGCCTTCAGCAGTCCATCATGCTCTACTCTGTGACGGAATATAATCAATATCATTTTTTCAATGTACGTGGCAGAACAGAGAGTGCAATCATATAATCATACTCTTAATCGTGGTTGCATATGGGACTGTTGGTTTTTCGTTGTAACCTGTATGTGTACCACGATAAGCATCAAATCATCATCTGTATGCACGCTTTGCGTGAACATGTAACACACACTTGCCTTCACTTTCTCTCAAGCCGGAAATAATTCAAGGGATGCTCGCGCAGCTCTTTGCTACGTACGTGATCGTATGATGTAGGCGAAGCACAAACAGCTCAGACGTTCTTTGGCAATTGCAGTGTTCGCGAATATTCTGTACTTGCTTCGATGGTGCTTGTGTAATGAAAAGCAGCCTGAGCGCGTGAAAAATTAATGCAACTTCGCTTCAGTCTACAAAAAAAATTTCGCTTGACCCAGGACACCTTTCCAAATAGGTGGCGTGGTTTGCGGCGTACTGCATGGGCTCTAGTCAATGACGCAAGCCAGTGGTTAAATAGATTCTGATTCGCTTTTTTTCTTCAAATTAGTAATTAGGCTATGCTGAATCAATGAAATTGATATTAAAAAAAACAAAAAAACAGGCGACCCACAAGACTGGGCATTAAGCGATATTCGATATAATTTGTTGGTGGGAAGCAAACGCAAGATTTGGGACGAAAATTTGCCAAAATTTTACAGAAATTTCAACTTTCATTTGAGCGAATCGATTGTCGATTACAAATTTGTACAAACTTTTACACAGATATATTTGGACTTCAGTTGGTTGAAACACCAAACGGAATGAATTTCTGTCCAATTTTTCTAGGATCTTGGACGTAAAAATATCAAATGATCTTAAAATACGGACCAAATCCTCAACGAAACTTTCGTTGCTCAAAAAGACCTAATGCATTTCTTGCAATGCATATTTCGGGTTTTGGTACATGTCATATTTTACGGACAATATATTCGCTCAAAATTTACAAAGCTTGTGAGAAACCTATCCTAAAATGCGGTCGGAAGGTAGTAAGTATTGGGATAAATAAAATTAACAGCAATTATCACTCAAAGCTCCTTGGAATGAATTTGAACCTAGTGCTAGCGGGAAGCAATTCATCTCCCAAAAACGTTGCTAGGTTACAACAGCATACGTAACCGCACTATCGGAACCCGCAGAAAGAAAATATCTGTATAATTTCCGTTGTACACTGGACTCTGGTTAATACATCCACATTGGGATCAGCCGATTTTGGATGTAACAAGCGGTGCTGGGAAAGAACGATTTTTCTAAAACTGCAGCCAAACAACACCAAAGAAATAGAAATGATGCAATTGGTCATTTGTATTGTATTTTTTCAGCACTGAAAAAGCTGCGCAAAGTTGTTTGTTTAGTCGAAAACGTTTTTCTGAAATGGCCATCTATTTCTGCCCTCAGAGCATGTCCTCTTCACAAATGGTTTTCCGTCAAGTCCCAAAGCTGCAACGCTTTTGCTGCAATGACTGATGCTCAAAAACAGTTCCGTGTACATAGCCTATTCGATCATATTGTCGCATTGTGCTGCAATAGGCAATTATTTGTTCACAGTAAAAACAGTTTGCCTGCGTGGGGAATAAAAAATGGATGGATTAGCGGTGGCTGGATCCGGAGTTTTGATAATGGGGAATGATTGAAAAGGTTCTGTTACAAACGTTTTGGATGTAAAAAGCGGTTGGTTGTAGCTTGTATTAGCCGAAGAGGCATTACCACAGAGGTTCTCATTCCTCTCTTACAAACCGAAACACTGTCAATTTCTCCCAAACAAAAATCACAAAAAGATAATTGCAAAAATTTCACACTACCCACCTTGAAAAAACAATAGATGAATATAAACAAAACAGACTCTTTTATAACGTCAGTCACTGCAGTTAAGGCAACTTGTGCTGGGGTACTGCAGACATTCCCATTTTTTAAGTGCTGAATGAACAAATAATGAAAACTTAGGGGCATCATCCACAGTTTTCCTCCCCAATTGCTCCCTGAAAAAAATTCCTCCCAGGAAAAAAATCCTCCACTAATGAGCCAAATGCCACCCGTTTAACAAATGCAACAACCGGGGTTTACTGTATTCATTCGATTTTGTGTTTAGGATAAGATTTGCATTACCACATTTTGTAACGACATTCTAAAATGTGTAAAAATAAACGCATTTGGATAACTTTGCTGAAAAGAGGAAAGTTAATACGTTTCACAAAGGAGGTAGACATCGAATCAATCATCAAATGTTTAATTGGAAACCAATTTCATGTAACACTAATCATTCTCAGTCCTGAAATTAATTCAAATAGAACAAATTTGATGACAGTGTTGCAGACCCCTGTATCTTGTTCCTGAACATTTAAACGAGAAAGGAATATTTGATGAACGCATCGATTTTTCACTCGTTCTATCGCTTACATCCTTCAAATGAGCTTTTCAACTACATGCAATGATATTCCATTTTGACGACCGAAAAGGATTTGTTACATCGTGTTTTAATTTTTTCATTCACGAGTTGTAAGGCTCCACAGTTGCATCAACAAACAAGCTAAAGATCTTCTTACCGAAAATAACGCAAGGCCAAGGGGCCACAGGAAATATTACCAACGGTCAGAACCTTCTGTTTTAATTACTTTGCAGTTGGAAATCAGATTGATGCAAGAATCATAAATAGGACGAATCGAAGGCAGAGATATTGCAGAGTGCCACTTCTTTCAATGCAAATGTTTTTACAGTAGAAGATTGCATATTTTCAATAATAAGTATTTCACAGTTTCACAAAGCTGCCACACACGCAGATTTGCCGGAACGTTACACTTTCGACTGCGATGTAATTCCAGAGTTCAGTTGTTCGCTGAAACCGGACTATTTTTCGAAGCTGGTGGACTGTAAAATGTCAGTCAGGATTAATTCGGATTAACACAGCACGACGTCCGCGCGAACTAGGTCGCGACACCGCCATCGCACGCGCGAGAGTTTTCGCTCTCGCATCGGCCACATCCATGCGTGCACTACTCGTGCGCTTGGCTGCGTGCCTTCTAGACTAACATCCAGCAAATTACGCAGTAAAGTTTCTATTACAAAGCGATCAGTAACATTCATGATTGTTCCAAAAAAATTAAGGTTGTGAGATACAAGGCAACTTCACAAAAATATAACACGAATGCCACCTAAATCTTCCATAGGAAACTGAGCTGAATCAGGGTTGAATTCGAAGTAGCCTAATCATTTACCTACTACAAACTTATAATGCACAATATTTCACTCACAAAAGTATATAATTCCGTGCTGGTAAAGGATTGCTAAGATCTCTAAATAATACTAACACCTTCAGAACCCCAGTTCAAGATGCAAAAAACTTTTCATCGCTATCGCTGATGTATATTGAAACGTTTTGGGAGCACGGTCACGTATTTGAATTAGTTAGCAATAATTCTGACGCTCCGCAAAACCTAAAATTCTAGCTTGTTGGATGTCGAATGCACTTTACTATTTCAAAGGCAATACGTAATTGCAGCCAGAAATACGCAATAGGTACCAAAAGCAAAAACACCAAAAGGTAAAAAATAAAACATTTGGCCAGTAGCCTTTGTTCACAGTCGGGTGAAAATCAAAATTCTATTCTGGTCGAAGCTTGAAGTGTTACATGCAACAGAAATGAAAAACGTAGACACATGGAAGGATGTTTTTTCAATAATATTTTACACTTTTCAGTCACGTAAAGTAGCCTGCATATGTCGAAATAGAACAAGGGATTCAACACAGAATCAAAGTAAGTGTTGCTCAACACTGGTGGTGCTACATGCACTGTTGTCACAAATTTAGCAACGACGGGCCTTATTGGTCATTTAACTGGCACAATAGTCAGTAAGAATTATTATGAAGTATGCTCTTGCTCGGCCATAGCTTAGCCTACACATTGCACCTTTTTTGACATGAAACATGCACAGTCGAAACACTTCAGAAGATTTACCCACAATTGTAAACATATTAAAATCTTCCAAGACAGGGTTTGCAACCAAAAACGATTACTTATTTTTACAATTCTTGCCTGTGAAATTGAAATCCAACGCACTTTAGGCAACAAGCATTAGTAAGAAAAGTGAAATTTGCTTTGCT
>Ga0210059_1000313_pt1 | contig 57304 bp, 38 predicted proteins | sample Ectturendosymbi2_FD_188042 | JGI IMG/M metagenome (GOLD analysis project Ga0210059, IMG submission 188042) | Ecteinascidia turbinata endosymbiont from Florida, USA - Sample 2 (SPAdes) (version 2) | ecosystem: Host-associated > Tunicates > Ascidians > Unclassified | place: Key West, Florida... | reverse complement strand
TTTGTTTACACTGATCAACTATTGTGCCATTGTGTTTTCATTTGCTCCAATGTTCGCTAACTATTGGCTTACTGCATGCGATGGCTTTTATGATGCTTCTGCTTGTTGGTTGAGTCATATGAAACACTAAACCATTGACCATTGACCATTTTAAGCTGTTCGGCATCCCCGGGCAAACCGATGCGTCCGCCAGCAGGGTCATTGATTATTTTGAAATGTCTATAGGTTGATTTCTGCCTTTCGTTGAAATTGTTTCAGTGATTACTTGCGCCAAAAAGGCTAAGAATTATGAGTAGGTTTCCAAACGGGACGTTTGTATTAAAATCTACGAACTCCATGGAATCTGGTTGCTCATTAACCGTACTGGGTTTTGAAGCTGGAATCGGTCTATATCCTATGGGACTTCCCTCTGGTACAACAGGCAGTGTTGGAAAAGTCACACGTGCAGTAGGTAAATGTGGTTTGTGGATGGACAGTAGTCGCCGATTGTCGGTGTAATTTTTTTTTTTAATTAAAACGACAATCCTCGGCATAGGAAACCTTGGATGTAGTTTTGATTTTGAGGACTGCTGATTCCCTACGATGTCTTGGGCAATGCCTATCACCAGCCGTGTGCTCACCGTTGAAGTTTGGACATTTTGTGGTAGTGGATGAACATTGTTGTGAACTATGTTCTCCGCTGCACTTGGAACACTTGTCTTTGTCTCTGCAATTTTTGGTCACATGACCAAAACGGTTGCATTTATAGCAACGCGTAGGTTTAGGGATGAACTCACGAACTCTAAAGTTTAAATATCCAATCCTAACAGCCGCTGGCAATTGTTATGAGGTAAAATGGATTAAGACGGTTTAGGAATCGAAATGTCCATTGGTAGGTTCTCGTCTGAGTTTAAATCTTTTTACGAACTTTACGCTAGACTGCTGCATACACTCCTAGAATTCCTGGAGTGTTATTTCTAAAGGCACATTGCAAATGAAACCTTTCGCGCCAGTCGGTTGTGGTAGTGAAGGCAATATTGGAATGGAGGCTGTGCCATCGCTGAGAGTAGATGCTTTAAGCAAAGTTTTCATCTGTTGAAGACTTTTGCACTTGACCATGAGGTTCGCGTTTTGCCTTGGAACGCATGGGTCGTAATCTCCTATACAATTTTTAAGACATCTGTCGATGACTATTGGGTTGAACGACTTTAGGGTTCTGTCTACGGAACATTGCAGTGTGACTGGGTGAACTTCAACAGCCGGAGAACTCACACCGGCAGAATGAGTTGCGTGTTTGCCCAAGAGCGCTTTACGTTTTAGCCTTTGAGCCTTTCCCGGTGGCTCTCTATAGTAGTCGGATGAATCTAAAGAGTCATCCATTTATTCTAAATCTATGTCAACTGCTGCTTGATTGACCTCCAGTGGCGTAGCGAGGAGGGGGACCAGGGGGCCGCGGGTCCCGGGCGGCACTTTCAGGGGGGCGGCACTTCGCTGAATAAAAATTAATTTTTGAAAGGAGTTTAAAAGTTCTAGTTATTTGTAATTATTTTAAATACATTTTGTACTGATTTTCAATTTCCATGTTTAGAAGCTCTAGATTGGAAGGCTAGCCTAAAAGAACATGACATGTGACTTTGGATTGAGTGAATTGATAAAATGTTTGAGGGGCGAAGAGTTTCCTGAGAGGGGCCCAAATTTTTCAAACTATGTCCAACAGCTTTAAACTACATCCAAAACCTTTTCCAAGGGGGGTGAAAATTTTTTCTGCGCACCCTGTTTACGAGCATCCTTTTTTTATTTACATTTATTTTATTTATCGTCAAACGACAGCAGGCTAGAGCCTGAAGTACCATCTGCCGGGACCAGCTGCGATAATATGATAGTAAAAAGTCAACATATAGAGGCGAAAAAACATACATTAATAAATCAGTAATAAACAGACGCAAAAACGAGGGCATGCTTACTTGAGGGCCAATTGCGCCCAAGTCCCTACACTTTCCTCGACGGACAAAACCATTTCAGCCATCTCAGTCAAAAGTCCTTTGCACAAAGGACAGAGATGACATTCGAAAGCAGACTAAAAACGTTAGGACTACAGTTGTTTTCGGTTTATATTGCCCCTCCTCTCCAAATCTGATAAAAAATTTTGCATGAAATCACGGTAAATAGTCAATGCTATCTTGATATTTTTTCTCGTATCGTTGATCTCTCAGTAACGCCCCAACTGCATGTAACATTCTCCTGACGCCTAGGCATTGGCGACGAAGATTTCGCTGGGGCCGCGATGCCCCAGTGATAGAGTGTCCGCCTCTCAATTGGAAGGTTGTGTGTCCAATTCACAGACACTGAGCGACTCGTCGTCGTGCTCCTTGGGCAAGATCGTTAGCCTAACTTGCCCAGGTTTGAGGCGCTGGCATGCCGATAATTGCCTTTGCCAAAATGAAAAAAAAATCATTTCTTGCCACATCTCATGCTATTCTTTAATGTTCTGTGGGATATTTTCAACAACTGCCATAAGCTGTAACCCAGTCATTAGGTGGGCCTATCAACAAATTTTGGCGGTTGGGGTGAAGAACTTTGCAAAGGTAACTTTTCTCAGTTTCAATATAACTGCTGTTTTTCTGCATGACGTAATGGTGCCAGAAAATGCCGTTCTTGAAGCGGGATAGTGCAGTTGGTGCATTTTCGTGGGTAGCTTTGAGCTCAGATTGTTGGTCACAACTGCCAGTAGAGTGAATAAGAGCCAGCCGATAGGCAACGTGGTGTTCGTGAAGTTGCCTTTGTTCAACGGTGCACATTAAACATTGTCAGTCACAGAAAAAGTTATTTCAACAAGAAAAGCTTAAAAAAGGTTTTGCTTTCATTTTGATGAATTTGAGGCAAGAACCTTAGTCGGAAAACCTAACGCATGGGTAAACGATATGTTTAGATATGATAGTGGTTAACGCTTGTATTAAAAAGAGCGTTAATCGAAATGCTTGTACAGCTTGGCATAGGCGTGGCCAGAGGGGACAAAGGGTACATGGCCCCCAAAATTTTTAGAAAATATAGTCATTTTGTGATTTGAGAGGCTTTTTTCCAAACAAAATAGTGTTATTCGCCTAAAATCAAACATTTTGGTCACCCAAATATTTGGGCTGGCTACGCCACTGCAGCTTGGCAATAGCAGCACTGAATAAAATTGTCCATCGCAATAACCGTCGAACGTAAGACGTTGTAATCACTGCTGAGCATCCAAAAGCCTATATGTCACAACTGGCATGGTTTGGTAATACAGTTTTCGAAACAGACGTCTGTTGGTGACCAGTCCGTCGCCACGGGGGCTTTGGTGGGCTTAGCCCCCCCAAAAGCTACAAATCCCCCAAAATTGAAATAAGAAGCACTATAAATCAGGGGATATTTGGTCAAATTTTAGAATGTCAGTCCCTCTGCACGAACGCAGTCTCCCAATCCATCTGGTGATGATTCTGTTGGCAACGAACAAAGGTAAGAACACCACTATGCACGTGTAATTAGAAGAGGTTCAACACAACAGCTAGACCAAGCGCGCAGGTCACGATGAAGACTGCAAGCAAGCGCTTCTCAACATCAGCCTGTTTCAAAACCTGTTTGAAAATATTTTTTCAAAATGGGTCCCTGCACCTATAGAGGGCTCCGCGCAAGTGCCCACAGAGTTAACGTTTGAAGTCTTCTATATATTCTAAGAGGATGAAACCACTACTGAAACGTGAAGTGAACAATGAAACGTTTTTTACATCACTGAAATCATATTATCAGATTGATTTTATAGCCTGCTATACGCAGTATATATACTATGTTTAGTTAAAGACGGGCTACACGAAATTTTAACATACATTAATGTTTACATTTGTAAAGTAGGTATGCCGCCATCACACCCCTTAATTTTTTCTTTTGATCCCTTGGACTGAGCAATCTATCAAAATGTCATGCGGTGAGCTTACAGGAGGTTGAAAAACCAATAGGGAGCGAAGTTTGAGGAAACATATGGGGTTTGTATATGCTTATGCAAAGAAATCAAAAAATAGAAAAATTATTGTTGAGAAAGGTGGCGACAAGCAGAAAAAGCAGGAATCATAATCTAAAATAAAACACAAGATACATTTCAGGTTGTTAGTGTTTGTTTGCAATTTTGAAGATGCTTTATTAATACTTTTATCTTTAAATAAGCACAAACATGAACGTTCATTTGAAACTTTTGTAAGCAAATTTGAAGGGTGGAAAGGGCGGCACTTTTATGGTCGGCCCCGGGCGGCACATAGCCTCACTACGCCACTCTTGACGACAGAGAAGATTGAAAGCAAGGCACTACTTCCGCAGCAAAACTGGAGACATTACATGCAAATAGGCCTACAATCAAAACTCCAAATGCAGAACTTGGAAATCGACTTTCTCTCTAAACATCTCCACACACCAAGCATCTAACGCAGAAAAATCCTGTGTAGAATTGACATGGTGGTTTGTTGTTGGCGCTTTATAACTGCAATGGTCTGGTAGCACCACGACTGAGTTTGTACAATTTCTGCTTCATTTTACTCATTTTTTTGTGTGTTCTGGATGTGTTCCCTGCAGCTCTTCCGCACACCGTGCGCCTGGTAAGAGGCTGCAGTACCAGTTAACAAGGTCTTGGTAAGACCCGGCCGAGTCGAACTCGCGACATACCAACAGCGAAGCGGACGCACGTCTAGACCACGGGCTGTTGTCGTGCAGAATGACGAAAATCGAAAACACGTTACCAGTCAACAGATCGTGCGCCATATAGCCACAATCACCAATTATTAGAAACAGTGCGAGAGAATAAAAGTAATCAAGCGTATCTTACCAATTATCAGGAATGGCGCAAAAGAACAATCAAGCAATTTAAATGCGTCTTAAAAAATTATCACAGCAATGGAAGAAAAAAGGGATATATTATATATTATTTATTTCCAAATATTTGACATATACCAGTGACTATTTTTTTCAAAAATCATTATTTTCTCATTGTAAATGTACAAACTTTGAGACATAAAAACGGAGTCTAATTTAACAGCTCAAAAATTCTGAAATTTCTATTAAAATTTAGCTTTTCTTGTTATTTTACTCAGACTTTTTGTCACAAGATATTTTAGGGGTACATGCTCAGTTCTCGAAATCCAGTGGTGTGCCCGGGTCATATTTGTCGAGTCAAGAGTCGAGGCACATGGCTTTCGAGTCAGAGTCGAGTCAGAATCATCTAAAACATTTTTTCGCGTCAAGTCAGAGCCGAGTCATGACTTGGCCAAGTCGAGTCAGAGTCGAGTCACAAAAAGTGTCGAGTCATTGGTTTGCATGCTCGAGTCAGTGCCGGGCTGATACTGCAATGGTGTTTAGTCTGTCGCCATCACTTTCGCCTTGACTTGTTTGGTTTCCCTCACATCATGCTCACGTCACTGCCAAGGACGCATCCAAGTGAACATCATTTGTAGCTTATGACAAAACTCAGATAGGCATGGGTGAAATTTGTGTGACTTGTTATTATTACGAGGTTTTTGTCTAACATCGAACAACGTATTGTTTAGTGTGGCATCACACATTGACGTGACAAATTTTTTAAGCAATGCTCGTTCTTTATGATTTGTAACAAGATTTCTTCAGCTGCATCAACGGATTTACGTGGTTTTGAAGCTCTTTGAGCAAAATACTTTCTACTCATGAACAGATTCTCTTGCTTGAGAATGAGAAGTTCTATGACAGTCGTGTCCATTCGAGTACTAATATGTTAAGCTTAGGGTTCGTTTCTCCTTCGGGTATTGGCAATCGGTTATTTCAAAGTCATCGGCAGATCTGGTCTTAAGCTAAAAGCCATTTATGTGTATGGAAAAAGCTTCAGTGGTGAACATATTCAATATTGTGTGTAAGGCATAAAAGATGCTCGCGTCGCTAGTGCCACTCATGAGGAAGCGTGGTTCATTTTAGCTTTCATTAATTCAGTTGTATTGCGATCATGTGCATAACCCAAATAGATAATCTTTCTTTTCAACCATGACTTTATCTTTGTCTCCAACAAGTTATGTTTTAGCAGGGATTTTTATCATATTTCAAGCTTATAACAGAATCCTTTTTAGGGAGTTCCGTAGAAATAGTACCGGAGCCTGGTTATTCACAACCGTGGTGATGTCTAATGGATCTGGTGGTAGCTTGTTCAAACGCAAGTTTCAAATTATTGTCGGGTGCTGTTATAAACATGCGTTCCTCTTTGTCTTCCCTTACGATTTTTTTTCTAGCGCTGGAACAGCACACGCCTTCACAAATCACACTCACACCTCATCATACCACTCCGCCTTCCGTGCGAAGCGGGGTTAATGTGGTAGTTGTTGAACTGATGTTCAGGCACCGTCAGCAATATTAATTTCGTTTTTTATTTCGCAACAGTGCTCTCTCGGAAGCAAAATGCGCGTCAGCCAGCGAGGGTGGTCAAGCCTTCACACTGTCGCGTCTTTCACTCAGTTGTGCACCTGGGCAATTTTGTGGAAACGTAACCACGTGTTACTAGTCCAGTAAAAAAGCAATGGCATTAATTTCAAAGTTACAACATTACGTGTGTAGCTTGCTGACTGACAGGTCCACAGCAAGAAAACAGACAGCCACAAAATTCGTTAATTCACGTTACTTCAATTCGACAAGCCCACAAACTTGGCCTGGCCAACAAACGCGTCAACAAACCGCTATTAGCGAAAATTATAAAACCCAGCCATATGCTGGAGGACCTTATGTCCTGTATTATAAATAGCCTTATGCTATATCAGCCTTGTGCTGCAAAGACCTATACATCTTTCAACTAAAGGACCACCTCTCAGTCCTCAATTCGTATACTGACACACTTCAACGTTCCAACCACTCGGAAAAAACAACATTGGCAAAGGTATGCGGAATTACACAAAAAACGCGGCCCGTCAATTACTCGAGGCCTAGTCACCACAATTGGCACAAGCAGGGAAAAACTCCACGCCAGGGCTACAGGCAAGCAAAGACACGCAACGATTATGCGAACGTTACATACCGGCCCCAAAATGATTAAAGCTGTGAAAAGTGACATCATTTTAACATACTTACGAGAAACGTGAGAACGGAATACTAACCACTTGCACACAAGAAATAACCAATTCGAGGAATTTCACATTACTTGCACACGTCCTGCGCGAAAGCACTATATTACTGTATTACAGACTTCAGTAAATAGAGGCTGTATTGTGACTGCGACAAAAAACAGTTGCAACGCCAAACGTCTTACCGAAAAACGAACCGCGATGACACCTAACAAGACACAGCCGCATGTGCTAACAGTTGCAGAAAGACACGCTGCTGCATTGATGATGGTTTATTGTTTCATAAGACTCAGCCAGCAAGATCGATCGATAAGCACTCGTTGCCTCGAGAAGGAAGATTCAGAAGAAACGTAACATCACTGCACAAATGCAAACAGTGAAAACAAACGTACGTTCGGCACCTCATTATTATATCGCCTCTAAAAGGCAGAGTTCTCACATCACGCATGAACAAAGAATTGGCAATCCGCACTCGAACCCTTCGTACAATGTCTCTGTGGGCAAATGTGTCCGTCACCAATGCCTTGGGCCAATCACCACGTTTAGTGTTTGTTTCACGCATAAGAACGACATCGCCAACGCGAAGATTTGAGGGTTTTAACCACTTCTGACGATGTTGGAGTAAGGGTAGATCCTCCTTAACCCATCTTTTCCAAAAGCAATCAGCAAGCAATTGCACAGATTGCCATGAGCGACGAAAACCATCTGCTTCGATAAAGACATCAGCAGGTAGGCAAGAGTCCAGCGTTCCCGTGAGAAGCGACTCCGGTGTCAACACCGATAAGTCCAGTGGGTGGTCGTTGACTGGCGTAAGCGGTCGATTGTTCAGAATATTTAATTTCGACCAATAACAAGTGGATAGCTTCATCGAATAGAGCTCGCTCACCGGAGCCAAGGGAATGCAAAATCTTCTTGACCGATTTAACGAGAATCTCCCACGCTCCCCCACTCGACGGGTAGAGGGGGTGATTGAAGTGCCACTCCACGCCTTTCTGACGTAGCGACTCGTGAATCTGGGATTGATTCCAACGGTGAACTCCTTCACGAAGTTCTTTCGGCGAGTAGGAAGTTGGTACCTCTGTCGCTGTACATCTTCTCGGACAGGGCCTCTTCCATGAACAAATCTAAAGAAAGCTTGCAAAAAGGAATTAGCTGTAAGTGAATAAGCCACCTCGAGGTGAACTGCTCGACACGCCATACATGTAAACAAGCAGACGCAATGTTTGGCATGTTTGCGACCAACCTTTACTAGGATTGGTCCAAAGTAATCGACACCAGTACAAGAAAAGGCTCGAAACCCTGGGGTAACACGACATTTAAGGTGAGGTGCCATAACTTGACCACAAGCTCTAGCCTTCCACAAAAGGTATGTCTGACAGTTTTTCAGGTAATGTCGCACTGTCGAATGTCCTTGTACGATCCAAAACCTTTCCCTGGTCGCTGCAAGTACGTACTGTGTACCACAATGACCAACCCTTAAATGATATTGACGAATAATCAGCTCAGTCACGTGATGTCTCTTCGGAAGTACGAATGGATGTCTCGCGTCCAACGTTTAACGGGGAATTCTGCAATCGTCCTCCAATGCGTAGAAGACCACGAACCAAAATCGGTCTTATTTACGCAGAGCGCTCGGGCAACACTTGCCCGTGCTTGACCCTTGACGGGTGACATTTGGGAATGCGTCGTAATCCTCGAGCATATTTCTTACCTCAGGAAACGCATCTCGTTGGGTAAACCTTACCCAAGTCCAAAGAGGCCGCATTTGCCTCTTTCACAGTGAGGAAGCTACATGAAGGGTGAGGATGCGAACCTTTTCCGGAGAACTTCCACATATGTACTGCTTAAAACGATTTATCCAAGCGGTTGCTTTGATCAATCTCTTCCATGTAGAATAATGCTGTATGAAGGTGGAAATACAGTCATTAACGTGTGGAGTGATCAAATTAACAAGTTTTACCGTTTTTAATCTCAGGGTCATCATCATCAACCGGTGGCAAGTCAACAGGTCGTGCACGCCAATATTCTTCTGCTTGCCGCAGAAATTCTGGTCCCCTGTGCCTAATGCCACAATCTTCGTTTGGCATTGCACCTCTTGAAGCAAGATCTGCGGGGTTTCTTTTAGATTCGACGTATTGCCATTGGGATGCCTGAGAAGTACTGTGGATACGAGACAGGCGATTCGCCACAAATACACTAAAACGATGAGATCTATTTTCTATGTACCGTAACACTGTCGTAGAATCAGTCTCGTAAACAGTTCGACAGAACTCCACTTCAAGTTCCTTAGATATCATTTGAGATAGTTTTATAGCCAGAGTAGCTGCGGAAAGTTCTAGTCTTGGCATCGTAACTGTTTTTATCGGAGACACACGCGACTTTCCTAAAACGAACTTCCATTCTCTTGAAGTTCCTCTCACGACTCGGAGGTAACAAACCACTCCGTAGCCGACGCTGCTAGCATCACTGAAGCAATGCAGCTCCAAATGCGAATCGTCTTTGCAAACTCCAAACCACCGTGGGATCGAAATCCCTTGAAGTTTCGGCAGTGCTTGAACCCACTGCAGCCAAAGTTCTTGGGAGATCAAGGGGAATCGCTTCATCCCAATCTCTGCAATAAACCTTTAAACCAGGTGCAAGTTCATCGGGAGAAAGTGACAAGAACACCTTCTTGCTGTTACTGGAGAATTTGGTTAGTTTGAAACCGCCAGAATCTAAAAGTAGTTTTACCTCAGTTGCAAGTTTGATAGCGATGTCACCATTGTGACGCAATCAACGTAGAAAGAATTATTGACGGTAAGAACGGCATCTGCACTGACAGCAGTCACGTTGTCGTCAGCGACTCTTCAAGGCATAACTCGCACAAGCTGGGGAAGACGTCGCACCAAAAAGATGAACCAGCATTTGGTAGTCAGCTGCAGGTTTCGACAAGTCATTAGACGGCCACCACAAAAAACGCAAGGAATCGCAATCACGAGGATCAACTTTGACTTGAAAGAACATGCTTTTAATGTCGCCAGTGAAGGCAACCTTACCTTGGCGGAACCTCAGTAATACGTCCAATAGTGTGTTTGTCAAGTCAGGGCCTTGAAGCAAATTTTCATTGACGGACGTTCCTCCACACAGCAGCACAGTAGTGGACAACACGAAATTTACCCGCTGTGTTACACGAATGATGTGGGACATACCATGACCTTTGTGCCTTGGCCTCGTCCCCATCGGGAATTTTTCTGGCGTATCCGTCTCGGAGCAATACGTCCATTGAATTTTGATGTAAAGCCAACAGTGAGTCATTGCGTTCGAGCCTAATGAGGTCTTTGCAATGCCATAGAACGATTAAACGGAAGAAGAATGTCTGTATCCTTCCACCTTCCATGGAAGAGGAAGTTGATAATGGCCATCAACTTTCTTCTGATTCCTCCATCAAGCTTAGGAACAGCTCATCTTCAACAGAAAACGCTTTGTCGTCGGCGTTCGACCGGTCTTCGCTAAACTCGTGATCGAACATGCGCAGCATTTGTTTACGCAAACTTTGCTCAGCGCGCAAAAAATTAACAGAGCATTTTTTTACCTGAGAGACACGGTTCGGGGCCGATCAGTGTTCATCCGAGTCCAGTTCTAACGGCCTTGGCTGAGCGTCTTTTCCGTACCTCGACTAAGTGATCTCATGCGCTTCAAGAACTGCGGCTCCAATAAGAACTTCCACTTCTTTCGAATGAATTTCCGGGAAGTGCAATCCTCGCAAGTGCTCATAACGTTCGACATCGTTATTACTTGGGATGCTCTCGGCTAGCTTTGGTAGTGCATCGATAGCGAAAACATTTCGAATACGATTTACATTAGACTCCGCCAGACCTTTCATTGACAAGGTCACCATGCTACCGAGGTGCAAGCGCGAACCAGACAAACCAACAATGTTCTTAGTTACCTCCTTTCCTTGTAGGTGCAACTTCTTCATCAAACTGTTGGTGCAAAACGACATTTCTGAGCCAGAGTCTAGAAATCCATAGTGTCTACGAATTTCGTAGGATCTTCATCGAACATACGAACAGGAAGTACCATTAGACGAACTTTATAACCTCCCGTGTGGACAGAGACTGTGATGGACGCGTCGGTCGTAGTACTTTCAGCACTGGGCGGATGATTGGGTTCTATACCGCCTGAGAGATTCGAGCGTCGGTTGGGTTGAGGAAACTCTATGCAAAACAGTATGATGAGGGCGAGAAAAAGCTTTACACTTTGACTCGCATTTACAGTCGCGTGACATATGATCAACGCCCAGACAATTAAAAACATAAGCGCTTACCCTTTACGAAGTATCAGCGCTTCTTAATGGATTTACTTAAAAACTTCCAGCTTTTCGAAAGCGTGTGATTGTTACAATTGCAAGGACAAACATTCCTTGGATTCCTTCGAAAATGCCAATGACTTTCGTCAACAGTTTTAGATTGAGCGGAAAACACATGTCCTGACTTTAGTTTTCTAGGACACGACTGGTTATATCTCGCTGGTTGTGCCAAGGCTTGGCCAAAAAGTGAATTCGCACGATCTGCAGCGTCAACGAAAGACAATAGCTGTGAAAATGTCGCTGCGTAGCCAATCGATTAAACATCAACTTTATCACTGAATTTCCTCTGTAGATAAACAGGCAATCGTTTAAACACGTCTCTAACAAAGTTTGCGACGAATTCAGTTCAGAGTCGTACCCCCATTGAAAAAGGGTGATGTGGCAGTTAGCCATATCGGTCGCTAGCATGTCCAAGCTTTCTCTATCAGCTTTAATCGGAGGTCCCTTCGTAATCGAATCCAAATGGGCCTTAACCACCATATGCTTTTTACCAAACTTCGTAGAAAGTTTGTCAAGAGCCGTTTTTAGGGCTTCCGATGGTGGGCTAATTATGTTACAAGATCTTATTGCTCCATATGCTTTATCGCGGCACATATAAGGTACGCAAGTTGCGAAGCGGGGTCGGAGACTTGCTTCATTACTGTCTCCTCAAAGCTTTTTAAGAAACCGTAGTAATGCAGAGGGTTGCCGTCAAAAGTAGGTAGGTTGCGCTTCGGTAGGGCAATGCCTTCGCGTATTGCCGTGCTTAGACCCTTCGTTTCTAAAGCTATTGCATTGCTTTGTACCATGCTCGTGTTAACGTTGCAGAGCGGCACCGGCCCCACTGGAACATTTTGCGCACTTACATATTGATGTAAGGCGGACAGAGTTTCGTCTCGATTGATAAACACACGTTGCTTTGGGACGAAGTTCTTTGCTGCGACGTTAAAATTCGTTTCGCGTCAACTAAGTCAACCTTTGAAGTAACCGGTTGCGTATTAGTAGTGATAGCTGGTGAGCGCGAAAATACACACATAGTGGTAATCGCCGCTCTGGTGCTAACAGCGTTACCAAGCGGGAGAGATAGAAAGTCTTTAGTGACGTCCTTACTGCAGCAAGGCTTAACTTCGCTGAGGTTGGTCGCAGTAGCACACTGCTGTAATTGTTTCTTGCGTTTCGATCTTAAACTAGCCGACGTTGGCATATAGCTGCATTTGAACAACTGCCCGTGATTGCTCCATTTCGACTTCGCACCATCTTCGTCGAAATTCAGCAACCGCTTGCGCTCGTTGGAGCTCAAGACTTAAACGTGATCATTTCATGCCTTCTAGCTATGGATGATGCAGAAGATCTTTTCGACGCTACGCTGCACATATCGCTGGCAGAACCTTCTTTATCTGTGCATAGCTGTACAAATTGTTCATACTTTTGTTCACTTATAAATTTTCTACGTTGCAAGTTGGCAAACTTTGCTTCGGCTTCTTCCCTTTCCTCCTGGTAATCTTCGGTGCAAGGCACCTCGGAAATATACGTTTCACAAAATCCAAAGCACTTCATAAAAGCCTCGTCTAGAGCTCCCTTCTTCTCGGACACTTCTTTGTAGTTAGAAACACACTGCAGCAAAACATCTAGTTCGCCTTGAAGCCTTGTCACATTGCTGAGGAATCCGCTCCTACTCTTCATGCTTTCTAATTTCTCACCAATTATCCGGCGATCGAAATCTTTCCAATCTGATGCACAAACGTTGGTCGAATCTTTTTGCATTTTCTTGCGTTCGTACAAAATCTCAGTAGAATGTTGGAATAATGAATGTTCGTTAAATTGTCATCCACTTTTGAAATAAAGAATTTTCGCTAATTTTTGATGGAGCTTCCTGACTGACAGGTCCACAGCAAGAAAACAGACAGCCACAAAATTCGTTAATTCACGTTACTTCAATTTGAGGAGCCCACAAACTTGGCCAACAAACGCGTCAACAAAACGTGATTAGCGAAAATTATGAAACCCAGCCTTACGCTGTGAGGACTGTATGTCCTATATTATAAATAGCCTTATGCTATGTCAGCCTTGTGTTGCAAAGACCTATACATCTTCCAAAAACTAAAGGACCTCCTCTCAGTCCTCAATTCGTATACTGACACACTTCAACGTTCCAACCACTCGGAAAAAACAACATTGGCAAAGGTATGCGGAATTACACAAAAAACGCGGCCCGTCAATTACTGGAAGCCTAGTCACCACAATTGACACAAGTAGGGAAAAACGTCACGCCAGGGCTACAGGCAAGCAAAGACACGCAACGATTCTGCGAACGTTACAACGTGCAACTGCCACAATTGCGAAAGCTGAGCCGCAAGTGCACTAAAGCAACAAATTTTAGGCGACATAAAAGGTGACTTAACAAACACGAATGAAACACAGTCACCATGCAATACGCGAATGGGTTACAAACGTTCCACTCACAGAGCTCAAATAATGCTCACAGTGCGTAGATACCCCTCACACATTCTCGACAATACAGGCGCAAAGTATCCACAGCAGGAGTGCACAACATCATCGCTATTGCCGGGTACATTACAATTATTTTCTATGAATTACGGCTGCCAGTGAGTTCAAGATATTTTTGTTCTGTTGCATTGCCACTTTTCTGCTTCCACACACTGAGCCTAGTTCATGGGCGTCGGGAGGATTTTTTTCCAAGGGGAGGCCATTAGTGGATTTTTCCACAGGTAGCCATAAAAAAGTTTCCAGGCCGGCCAAAAATGATAAAATATCATTTTTCCTTCTCGAAACTGTAGGGACTGCGGTTGTATGTATGTCCTAGATATCCCTACTATTTGAGGGGTCAACCTAGTTGTTGTAGGCGCACAGGTCAATCTCCCAACTAACCAACCTGACGTCTTGAAGTTGCCAAGCCAAAGCAAGACGAAATAAGAGGCTCTCACCACTTTGTCCGCTAACAACTCTCCAGTAGTACTCTGAGTTGACTGCTTCTTTCGATGATGTTCAGATATACAACAAAAAATCCGATACATTTGAGCGTGAAGTCAGAAACACGTAACGTTAAAATGGTTCGACGTAGAATCAGAATAGAGTTAGGACGAATAAAAGCGTTGAGCGTTCGAATGCGCCACAGGAAACAGCGACCGATTGCGGTTATGTAGGTTTGCAGACTATCGTGTCGACGGTCGGACTATTCGCAAACGAGAACATCGCGTTGAATCACGAATGGAATATTACTGGGAATTACGCACTAAGAATGCACAAAACGTTAAAGCACTAATGCGTCCACTATAACACCAAGAAAACGACCTCTTTTGCTAAAAATGTAATAGAAAAATGATAAATTTCAAAATCCACGGGTGGCCTTGGCTCCCCTTGCTACCCTTCCGACGCCCATGGCCTAGCCTGCTTCCACGTCTGTTTGGTTGTCGTTCTACCACGTATCCTCATACGAAGTGGCATGGATGTCCGGAGGAGGGGAAAACGGGCATTGCACCTCTTAGAAGTTGGGCCTAAGAACCAGAAATTTCTGGAAAACCTGAAATCAGCATCTTAATTCCGACTAATTCGTTTAATTCTTGCAGTGACTGCTTTTTTGCCGGTATGACACTCACACTGCTCTTGAACCAGTTTCACTGTTCTGGTGTTATGCAGTGATGAGTTTGCAGTTCACTCATGTCCGCTCATATGCCTGCAGAGGCAGGTTGCGAAACTTGCGAGTAAGTTGTTCCCTACTATAGGTCTTTATTGCGTAACAATAACATGGCAACGAATCTTCAAGTGTTCACTTCAATGTTACCGCAGTAGGCGTTTTGGCGCATGTGGCCGTTAAACGCAGACATCTGCGTCAGGTAATGCAACGAGACAGTGATTGCAGATAGCGTTAAGTCATGTAGATATATACGGTGTGAAAAGAAACATGAGTGCAAAAGAAGCATTCAAAGGGGCCTCAACTGTCATTGGGACGCATACATAAGCCTTCTATGCTTTTGAAAAGTTTCTCCAACAGTCACTGCAATGCGTAAGTACTCTGCTTTCAAAGGAGCCCCAACAACAACTGTAATGTATCAATAAAAAAAATGCAAACCAACTTCAATATCTTAAAAAACTGTGAGTTAAATTTTTTGAAGGTTCTGGAAAGACATTATAATGTAAGAGAACGCTTTTAGAACAAATGACAATTTTTTCTCACTGTCATAGAATGAAGCTTCTCAGAATATAGCATGAAAGACTTTAAAAGGGGCTCCTGCTTTAAGGAGCATATGTAGTGCATATAAAATCCCAAGTGTTTTGTTGTGAACAAACATAGACCTACTTTGTACTCCATTTTTCTGTGTCAAACTCAATATGCCTTTTTGATCGTCTTTTGAAAAGTGTGGTATGTTTTTAATTGTTTAATACTGCATTTTTGGTCAATGAACACTGGTAAATGTTCAGAAACCCAACGCAGGGCTCGCCAAAGACCAATTTTTCCGGAAATCTAAAACTAAACCTATTCACTTATCGAAACTTAAAACTAAAAAGCTCTACACCGACCCCCTAACCGTAACCCCTAATGCGGCAAAGTGAAATGCATAACACCGTGGTATAATTCGCCAGTGGTGAAATGCGGTTAAATGTGTATCAACCAGTAATTATTTTTGTACAGTTATTTCATGTATTTTTGCTGATTTGAATTTAGCCCATGCTCGAAATTACAGGTCATTTGAAGCTGACTAGTAACTGATTGATTTGAGGTAGAATTGGTTGGTGATGTTAACACTTCTTTGCCAGGTCTTAAGCAGTTAACTTGAACCGTTTCTTCTTAAAACAGATTTAAGCAATTGCGTATAGCCTGCTTGCTGCGGTAGAAATGTTTGGAAAAAGTTTTTTTGCTACTTTTTCACATTTTTTTCAAGAACTAGTGTCATTGCAAGGGGCAGACTCATCCAGTCTCAAAACGTTTCAAAAACTGTCTCAGGTTGGATTCTTTTGTATGTATTCCATGTTCTTGAATGTAGTTCAAAGGATAAATATTGCAATAAATTTAGTGTTTTCAATCTGTTTGATTGTTGCCTGCTGTTTCATGAAATGCTTAGGGCCATAACTATGTACAAATTCAGAAAAGCAAGATTTATAAGGGGTAAAGTGTGGTATAAATTTTCTGGTTTAATGATGGTAAATGCAGAGAAATGGGGGCAAAATTAGATAACCGAGGGACGATGCCAATTTGCTATCGCTTCACTTTTATGTATTGCTGGCTTGGTTTTCCCAACTTGCAGTGTTTTCAAAGTTGTGTACCATGAATTTTTTGGCATTTTCCCAGTCATGTCCCAGTCTCAGAAACGTATCCTTGGGTGGCCCTAATTTTTTTTTCATAGACTTAATCGAAAGGTATTGTCACGGTTGGCTGAGTATGGTGACGTCATCACAGTCCCCATTTTCAGCCTTGACTCAGCCCTCCTAACCCTAAGTACACCACTGCCAATGGCCTTTGCTAAATGTTTGAAGAGCTCAAAACGTAAATGGATGATCATATGAAACAGTTCTATAACATCGTAAGAAATCAAATCTTTATTTATGCACCCCATTTTCGAACTTCCCTGCAAATGCCAAGACCGCTTCTGTCACTAACTCGTTCACTTACTCGTTCTCACTTAGCAACTGTCATCATCATATCGGAAGAAGCTCAGTAACTTGCATACTTATTTCACGTACTGACAGCAGAAATATCAGTAGGCTAATAACATTTTTATTTTTAAATTTATTCTCAATGTGCTCGAGCTAAATGCTGCTGGGATGGAGCAACACATCGTTGCTATAAAGCAACTTTCCGCAGTAAGATGAAGCGTACGATTTTAAATTAAAAATTACGTTTCCCGAGTTAGCCAAGTTAAATTTAGTTTCCATAAAACTGCAGAAAATCATCCAAATACAAAACTGATCAAGTTCCAGCAAAACTGAAAAACAGCCATGGTATGCCAAATCAAGTGCACCAGTGACCGATTAAAAATAGTTGAAAATGTTGCAATTTCTACGGGTCTCCCTGTCTTTTGTATTAAATTTTTTCTGTATTTTTGTACGAAAAAATGCAAAAAGTCACTATTTTGCTAAATCTGCCATACACAATTAAAGGGAAAGTTTTTAATTGAATGTTTATGCATTAGATAACTGTAAATTGAAAATTTATGTATTTTAGAGTTGTTGGCAAAAGTATGGGGACACACAAACAATGAGAAGGAATTGCAGCACTTTCCAGATATTTCTTGATTGCATTGTTGTCAATGGCATTCTTTACCTTATTATTGAATCACATTGACCTGTTCTGTGAGTCGCGTCACCTTTTTGGTACTCTCAAAATGATGTGGCATCTATTCACTAGCCATCTGCAGTGTACTTGGAGTCATCTTTCAGAGACATGTGAATTGATTTGCGCATTAATTTATCTTTCATGGTAACCAACTGCTGTGAAGAACCGTCATTTTTTAAACTTAAGATGGTTTAAGAATGAACAAAGGAACACCATGAGACAAAACAGGTTGAACAGACTGATTCTAAAGAGTATAGAGCAGTGATCTTTAACATTTTTGTTCAATCGCCCGCTACAGGAACTTTTATTAAAAATCGCCACCCCTTTCTGATTTTAGTGTTGGCCTAAATATTATTTTTATTTTAAAATTTTTTAATGCTGACGAAACATGCGGTCAATCTAAGTTAGCACAAAAAAAAGAACAAGCAAAACGATCGCAAATACATTTGGAGAAAAATGCTAATCATTTCCAAAATCAGTTGGTTCCGACTACTTCGAACCTTATCTCTGTTTTTTCATCTGTAAGTTTTTTTAAAGCAGATTGCAAGTTGGTCAGCTTTGAATCGTTTGGGGTTTCCAACGGTCATCTTCACGTCAAGACGCTTGCAGTATTTATTCCAAATGCGAAGTACAATACTTGGTTGAAACCTTTCCCAGCAACATACGTCCTGGGAAACTCAAGTGATAATATAATAGTTTAACACCTTCGCTACCGGGTGGATATACCTGTAAATCCCGTATTTTCGCGCAAGTTTGCAACTCCATAACTCGCCACTCGATTATGGTAGAGAGCTGTTCAACCACCCAAATGACTTGGCGAGCTGTCTAGTGTTTCGCTCATGAAGAAAGTTTTCACGAAGTTATTACTGGAAACTAGGCTAAAATCCGAGTCGTTTGAGCCTGTGGTCGGCTGTCTAGTGTTTCTGGTTCAAACGTTTTGGCCAAAACCTAAATTTGGGTAAAAATCACCCAAAAAGATTCTTTTACTCAAACTGTGGTTATTTTGCCTTAACTTTTGAACCAGAAACCCTAGAAAGCCAAAGGCTCAACAGACCTGGTTTTTAGCTTAGTTTCCACTAAACACTTGAGGGAAATACTTCCCTCTTGCGGTTGGAGCCCAGGGCCCAATAACCTCAGCCAAAAAGGCTTAAACCAGGGGTCTACAACCTAGGGTCCACGAGCCGGATCCGGCCCGCCAAGAAAAATCATCCGGCCCGCAGACCCTTTACAAATTGAAGTAACTGTATGGCTTACCTAATGTAGCAACTCCCTGTACTTAATGAATCTGATCTCTTTACAACCTTTTGTTTTGTATACTTGTGAGGAACTACATATGAGGAGCCGCACAGGGCTATACATGTACTGTATGCCATATTTTCCATTTTCTTTGTTAACTGTGAAAATCAGGAGTTTAATCTGATTATAATCCTATAAATATCTAAATTTTAACATCACAAACAGCAAAGGGAATGGAATTGTTGGTGGAAAATTAGTACGGCCAGCTATGCCTTGCAGAGTATGCTTTTTGGCCCATGACTAGGGAAAGGTTGCCGACCCCTGGCCTGAACCTGCACCACTTATGACGGCGCCAACAAAAAACCCGAAACCCAAAATATGTTTTTTTTTTCATTGCAAACTAGAAGACTTGCTGAGTCTATTGAGGATTTGATCAGCTCTCTAGCGCAATTGACTGGCAAGTTGTGGAGTTGCAAAATGGTGCGAAAAAGTACAAGTTTCTCATACACTGGCAGAAAACGTGTTAACTTTTACCCAAATGTCTAGTAAACGCTCACTGCACTTGATCCAAAAGTCTGACCATCAGTGTTGATAAAATATGTAACGGGCTTCACCATCGTTTTGAAAGTCGATCAGAAGTTCCTGGATGCGGAATCACATTCCCTTATGTTAACGAACTGGTAAAAGGCACTTCACCCAGTCACTTACTACCCGATCCAACTGTTGGCACTATCTCCACAACAGAAATATTTGTTATCAAGTCTCAAACTACAGGTGGCGAAAACGATTTTTTGGAATTCTTAGGTTAGCCAAGATGGGGGCGGTTGAACTTTGGCATACTTGCTAGTCTAAGTTATCCTTTTCTAGCCTACTGTACTGGTATACTCTGTCATATAGCATATGAACACAGTGGAGCTATATCCACAAACACAGTGACACACTCGAACTGACTGAAAAATGTGATAAGCACATTACACAGGAAAATATTATTTTGATTGTTGCATCCTTAGTCCTATATTTTGTGCTTTATAACCTTTGCTTGGAACCATGGAGTCGAAAGTGCATCAAATGAGTTGGTTCCAAAGTAGCAAGCATAGTTTGCATTTTTGGAATCAATTTACAATGTTAGTATTTTCTAAACCGCAGAACTCCTCCCAAATCTGGTAAATCACAAAATAGCCCCCATAACGCATAAAATCGTCCATTTGGGGAATTTCGACCCCATTGAATGCCACTGCTACAGGAGTGCAAGGAAAGGAAAGTCCAGAAAACAAGAAGTGACAGTGAAGCAGTATATCAGGAAAGGATGTCTGAAATCAGCAATAGAAGATGCAAAGCAGAGGTTGACAGCCATATCTCACAGACTTCAGAGGTAGCCTACACTGCCAGAACAGAACAATACAAGATAAGCAGAATGTTCAACACACAGACCGGAAGAGTATACTCCAACTTCTGAAACCGCAGTAACAAGGAAGAAGCAGGAATCCCAGACAAACAGAAAACTTATAGATTCTGGAACAACAATTGGGGAACACCAAAAATCCACAACGCAACTGAGTGGACACGGAAGGAATACTTCGATGTTCCAACCCAGCAAGCACAAAAAAATCACCAAGGAAGACATCAAGAACAAACCCAAGAAAACGGCACACTGGATATCCCCTGGATCTGACCAGGATGAAAGATACTGGCTCAAAAATCTCACCAGCCTACATGAAAGACTGTCACAACAACTCCAAATATCCTGGATGAGCCAGCTGCATGCCATCATGGTTTACAACCGGTAGGACTGTGCTCATACAAAAGGACCAAACTCAAGGAAAAAAACGTCAAACTGCCGACCAATCACATGCCTTTCAACAACCTGGAAACTTCTCTCAGGAATCCTAACCGATCGGATCAACCAGCACCTGAACCAGCATGACATCCTAGCATAAAAACATAAACGAAATCGATCGGGATGCCGTGGTAGCAATGACCAGTTACTGATCGACAAGGTGCTAACTGCAGACTCCAAAAGGAGAAAAACAATCTGGCTATGCTATGGATAGACTACAAGAAAGCAGATACCGCATTCCTGGATAACCAAAGCATGGAGCTTCACAAGATTGATCACAAGATCATCAACCTTATCCAGCAATTAATGGGAAGCTGGAACACTGCCCTAACATCTGGCAGCAAGCACCTTGCCAACATCAAGCTCAAACGGGGAATATTCCAAGGAGATGCACTGTCGCCACTGCTCTTCTGTGTAGCCATCAACCCACTAAATTACATCCTCAAAGACGCCAATCAAGGATACACGCTAAAAACAGGCCACAAAATATCAATCATCTACTCTACTTGGACGATCTGAAACTGTACACCAAGAACGAAAAAGACCTGACAGCCCTGATTGAGACAGTTCGAATCTTCACAACAGATATCTGCATGGAGTTCGGACTAGAAAAATGTGCAAGACAAATCATTCAACATGGAAACATCAAAATTACGGACGGATTAAATCTAGACATAGGAAGAATCAAGGACGCCGACATCGAAACCGGTTACAAATATCTGGGCATACTACAAAACATGCAGAACAAATAAAAGGGGGTAAACACAAAGTAACAACAACCTACACAAAAAGGTTAAGGCAGATTTTCAAATCACGCCTCAATGCCAAGAACAAAATACAGGCCATCAACACATGCACAATTCCAGTGATCACCTACACAGCAGGAATCATAGACTGGAACAAAAAAGAGATAGAAGATGTAGACAGAATGACAATGAAGACAATGAACATGTACGGAGGACTTCACCCAAGAGCAGACATTCACAGGTTGTACCTTCCAAGAAAAGAAGGCGGGAGAGGATTGAGAGAAGTTGCATCATCAGTCAGATGCCAATGTGCAGGATTACAGGAATACATCAGCAAAGCAAAGGAAAAAGATCCTGTGATAGAAGCTGTCTGGAAACATCAAGCAATCAAAGGATGCAAAAGTAAAAACGAAGAAATGGATGAATGGGAAGTAGAGAACACAACAAAATGGATCAGCAAACAGTTGCATGGACAGTACAAACAGCAAGTACTTGAGATCACATCAATGGAGAACGCCTACACGTGGATGTGAAAAAGCACAGGACTCAAGATGGAAACAGAAGCAATCGTAACAGCAGCACAGGATCATGCACTGGACACCAAGTGCCACAAAGCGAAAATACTCCACACGTCAAATGATCCAAAATGCAGGATGTGCAAAGAGAAGTACGAGACAGTAGCCCACATAGTGAGTGCGTGCTCCAAAATAGCAGGAAGCTTGGACAAGACGAGACATAACAACGTAGCAGCAGCAATCACCACAGCAAATGCCAGCACTACGAGATCAAAACGACAGATAGCATCTGGTTCGACAAGCCCGACCTAGTAGCAGACAACAACAAAGTCAAGGTACTGTGGGACTTACGAGATGAGAACGGACAGATAGATACAAGCTCGCAGATTAGACTTAGTAGTAATAGACAAGCAGACGAAAGAAGGACTCATAATAGATGTAGCAATACCAAAAGACACACATATAGTAGACAAGGAAACGGAGAAGATAGAAAAGTACCAGGACCTGAGGTTAAAAATATAGAGAATGTGAAACATCAAAGCTAGGGTAGTACGAATAATAATAGGAGCTTTAGGAGCAACCAGCAACAATCTGGAGAAGCACTTCCAGGAGATCCCTGGCAAAAACAAGATCCCCCAACTGGCAAAGACAGCAGTACTTGGCAGTGCACACATCCTACGAAAAGTGCTCTCCCAGAGTCCGGGTAAGACTCCAAGGTCAGAGAAAAAACACCTACCTCAACACAAGACTTAAATGAATAACAAGAGATAGTAGTAATAATAATAATATTAATAATAATATTCTAAACACTGTTCTCATGATCAACGTGTCGACAGTTATCTAGTTAGTTAAAGCCTTGGATTAAACATCCTCGGTATATGTCAATTTAACTAACTTGAAGGGTAATTTCGGCGACGAAATAAACAAGCAACTATTCCGTCCGAAGGAATATGCATTAGCACCCAGTGCCCGGACGCTGACAAGGTTTTCAAGTACTGGCTTCGTAAGGACTTTATCCAATTGCTTGAAGAGTCTCGGTCCGAAAAAGATCCTGCCGTGAACAAAAAATGGATTATTGTTAGTTACTTGTCCCCGGAAACTTATCTCTACATCGAAGGTGCAGATTCTTATGACGACATCGCAACCTCTCTACGCCAGAACTTCGCAAAGAGAAACAATAACGTTTACGCTCGACATTTACTGGTCAGTCGACGACAAGCTGCTGGCGAATCTATCTCGGAAGACTTACAGGTGCCCAGAAACCTTGCTAAGGATTGCACTTTCTCCGTTTTGACTGCCAACCAGCATCGTGACGAATTAATTAGAGATGCTTTTATCAATGGCCTCAGCTCATCTTCCATTCGTCAGCGTCTTCCTGAGAGTGACGGTTTAGATATCACAAGAGCACATGAACTCGGCGATAGTCTTGACAGGGCCCATAGGTAGTCGTCGTCGATGGAACAACCGCGTGCATCTCCGCTGGTTGCGAGTGCACCGCAATACTCAAAGAATGAGACGGCAGCGCCGAGTTTAGATTGTGGGGGACGTTGCGCAGGCGTGGTTGGAGGCCCAATGTGCGGATATATGATCTTTAGGTATGGGATGGCCGATGCAGACACTAGTATTTCCGCGGATTATTAATATTTATGACGTAATCTTGTGTCGCCACATTTGTTAACACTCAAGTGTAACAAAACTTTATGATGCAACATGATAATGGACAATGATTAGCGATTTGTGAAGCTGTTGCAAAACCGGTCACCAGAAGCATCGTATTTTTTTTATTGAAATTTTCCTTGGAAAAAGTTTCTGGGCGATCCAACATTTTCATCATCTCTAAACGTCAGTCCTCGCTCACCAATAAATTTTACGACAGAAATCAAGTGTTGCAGAAGCGATGTCCAATATCGTTGGCATTGATTGATCTGACTAGCTGCAGTAGCTCTGCATCACTTCATAGTGATTAATTACATCTGCGACTAAACGTAATCGTGGCATCGTTATGTTCCATTCGTTGCTCGTGACTCCTCAGCGTGCTTCCAGTCGCAGATTTCTTTTCTAATAAGGAAATGCGCACTTTTAGTCGTATCCGCGCACATCAGTCTACACCTGAAACAATAAACCCAAGCTTGTGAAGGGAAAAAGCAAAGCCAACTTCTTTCAACGACCTCGGCGTTGTGGTTCTGGCGTCGAATAAGATTTGTGGTGCATTTCCGTGACGAGTTTATGCCTTTTCTGTCTTGTGGAACATCATGTTTTAAAAATAACTTCGTTTTTCAACCAATATTCCCGCACTTTTTCCGGATATTCGATGACCAGAGACTGATATCTTTGCCTCTGGTGATATCGTCAGCCAAGTCATCTATCGTGTTTTTCGATGATACTTTTTGACCTTCTTCTGCTACTGCACCGCTGGTTAAACTTGGTCTATTCTCATCGTTACGTCATCTAAATCTGTAACATGTTCTTCGATTTTCTGTCCTCTTATAGGTGCCGCAGAAATGTTTCCGCTGGACTTCACTAACACTGTAAAATATAAACTTGATTGTTTCTTGACTTAGCTGCAACTTCTCCCATTCTCATTTTTGCTTCTTTTGGTTGTTAATGTTTTTAGACCCACTTGGATAAGCTCTACACTTTTTTGTCCGTGTTTATTTATTAATAGGGCTGCCATATATCAATAGGGCTGCCATATTTTCACCACAAAAAATGGGGGACAATCTACGACTGTCCCTTACTTGAGTGTATTACTTACACTGAACAAGTCAAATAACAAATAGGCTTATTGATTAGTTTTAAGCATTGAAGTAAAACGTCCAGAGTAGACAATGTTTCATTCAAAACACACAAAACAAAATCCCTTTTCACTTAACCTATTTAGCCCATGAATATTTTTCAGATTTCTTAAATTTCCTAAAAATGTAGAATTGCCTTTTACAATTTTATGAAGCTGCTTGCATGAAAGATGTTTTAAATTGCACACCAGCTTTAGATTAGAAACTAGTTCAATCAGAAACGATTCTCTTTCTTTTTGGTTTGTGGCTGCATCAAGGAATAAAATCGTTCCACATTAGCATAAAGAACCATAACGTTGAGGTAAAACCGTTCAAACTTCATCAGTTCTTGAAGCATTTAGTGGTATTGCAAGTTGCAAAATATCTTGCCCATCTTTCACGTTCTATCATTTTACGATGAATTGCATTTGGTTGATGTTATTTTTGCACGAACTCAAACAACTTTTGATATTGGTTAAACATTCTGCTTCAGCTTCATCAATACGTTTCTATCAAACAGGTACTACTCACACGATTCATCATTTTCCCATTGAGTTGTTTGCAAACGGAGGAATCTCGTCAAAGCATTTAAATTGAGCAAATTAAGTGGTCCATTTAGCCAGATGTGAAACACAAGACTTGTATAATACAGATACATCTGACATAAATGAATCACAGTCATGATCCTTGCCTTCGCTGAGTTTTCTTAGTGCTGATTTAACTTGGCTTGATATGTACATCTGGTTGTCTCTCTTGAATCCTTGCCTTCACAGTGGCGAAACACGATACAACCTCAACAAATGATGCTTTTGACTCCTCAATATTCTCAACTTGCTCAATAAAAGCAACCACAAATGATTACAATTTCTTAATGTGTTAAACCAACTTCGCTCAGAGAATTTCCAAAAAAACGTTTCAGAACAACAGTTGGCTTGCCAATGGACATGAAGTATGAATTTGAAGCTGGGTACAATTGAAACATCCTTGGCAAGCTGCGATAAAGCGATAGCCACCTAGTTACACTACGAGAAATAAGTTTTTGGTACGCAAAATCCACAAAGTCACAATTGTCTTTTCACACTTCTTTGCGAACTGTGTAAATGCAACCGCTTTATTTCACTCAGCTCCAAAATAAATTAGTCGTTTTCTGGAAAAAGATACTTCTGTCTTATTTCTTCAGTTTTCAGCATTACTGACTAGCTCAGGGATGCAAGAATTTCTGTGAATGTTAGTAGCGCGAATAAATTTTTTGTAGCGCCTACACAGGCTTTGCCATACAGCATTCATATGCATAAAGTGTTAAATGCAAAAGACGTTTGCGCGCTGCAAGTTTTTGATAGCGCGGCGCGAGTGCGCGACCGCTTTTTTGCACCCCTGGATTAGCTGTAATTACTGGAAACCACTACACTTAGCTATGTGCAATATCACCCTATCACGGTTTAAACTCATCACCGTATCAGGGTTCATCAGTAAAACTAGTACAGTATAATGGCGTGAGCAGTCCGCACTCTAATGCCAAGGTCATTGAGATATTGAAAAAAGACTTATTGTAATGTAACGATTAATGTGAAACATTCCAGCCATTCCAGCGGAGAATTAACTGAACCAAAGCATAGATTAATTAGACGATTGGCAGGCCCTCCCATAAACCAAGCTACGCCACCAGCTCGTATCTTGTTGTAGCAGAGTAGGACAGCTTACTGTATGCTAAAACAATATATCACTGTCAGTGACATAACTGACTGGGGGCAGAGGGGCGAATTCCCCCTCCCCGGCAATCTAAATGTGAAAACCGGACGGCCACCTTTAGTATTAGTATTCATTTGGTATTCAGTAGGTTGTTGTTTTTTGCGTTTTTCGGATTATTTTCCAGTAATTTAGGGTTTTAGCATAGCTAGTCACATCCTGATTCACCATCATTTCTCAATTTTTTTTATTCCGAGTGTTGGCTAATGGGCCCTGTACAGTGGCCAGTGGGCACCTTTCAGCTAAGTTTTCCACCCTGACTCAAAGCTGTAGTTACGCCACTGTCTATAGTTATGGCTATGCAAAATAAGAAATGCAAAAAGAAGGACAGTTTAACATTTTTGATTGTCTCGGAGAATATTTCATTTCTCATGAAAAAAGTGGACATGTACTTCATAAAGAGGGCGTATTGTAGCCTTACCTAGAAATGTTACCCAAATGCGACCTGTGCAAATCTGAGTAAAGCAGACGCAAAATCTACCAGAAACGAGTAGAGACGTAAGCTGACGTGATTTACGTGGATTGGCCTTGCATTCACTAGATTCAGATACTTTACCAGCTTTCAGGAAACCGATAAGTGTAATAGTTGTTTCGTCACAATTATCAAATATTCTTCAAGTGAAACACTGCTGTTTGGCCGACCGATAATTACTAGCGTCTGTAAACAAACATTCCTCGCTAAAAATGACTAAGTGACACGCACATGTCGCACATATGACTAAACACATGAACATGGTGGGGGCCCACTTTCGTGTCCCCCCTAAATCTGGCGCTTTAAGACGGACATAACTATTTTTGTTGTGTGTTACACCTGATATAGCGTCAGAAGCTAAAAGATGTTCTCTTGCTTTTCGACAAAGAAGAATCAGCGAACTAAGGATAAGCTGTCGTGTTACGTCTGTGAGAGATCTCTCCATGACCGGAATAGCTGCCCAGCTCGAGATGCAACCTGTCTGCGCTGTGGAAAGCGGGAAAATTTCTCTAAGGAAAAGCAACGAAAGGAATGTTGAAGTTACGCAACTTTGCTTGTTCGTTTTTGTCAGACACACAAAATACATACTTAGCTTCCGCTATAGCCGGCGCTCGTGGTTGCCTAAAGTGTGCCGTCGTTCAAGCAAGAATAAATTGGATCTTGATCAGTGCTCAGATGGACTCTGACGCTTCTGAGAACATTGTTTATAAAATATTTGTCGACGATTTGCAATTTACAATAGAAGGAAGCTGATCAGAAATTGCTATGGCTTCAACTAAACTCCTGGGAGGCAATAGCTCAGTGGTAAAGTGTCCGCCTCTCAATTACCCGACTCTCAGGGACGTTACGTAAAGAATCTTCTCGAGACCCAACTTCAAAGAAGGTCGTGCGATTCTCTTGAGAAGGTTGACCAGAGAAAAAAGACAGCGATGACCCAGAGGAACAATTTTGCAAAATCCCTGACTCACTTAGTGTTTGTCATGTTTGTTTACTACAGTGGTTCGCAACCGTCTGTCCGCGTAGATATTTTACCGGTCCGCACAACAAGCTACATTTTCCGTCAAGTATCTGAAAATGGTTTGCGTTCATGTTGAATTCGGTGAAATCCCGGTGAGTGACATATGACTTTGCGATTAAATGGACTGCAACATTTGTATGAGTTCGCTTACGACTTTGGCTATATTATTTTTCTAAATATGAGGATCCTCGAAATGAAACCGCAGTATTGGTTAACAAAATGATTGTGAGTATATGGCCCATTCATTGCGACTGTATGTTGTCGGTCCGTAATTTTTTTACGTTTTTTGCCGGTCCGTTGGTGCAACAAAGTTGAGAACCACTCGTTTACTATATGGAGCCGGAGTACTGATTCCGACCAAGCTACGTCGACAAGGGCTCGATCTCTTGCACGAATGGCATTTCGGCATCCAACGGATGAAACAGTTGGCAAGGACAGCCCTTTACTGGCCAAACATTGATTCCGCCATATTGGATCCATGTCGGCGATGTCCGATTTGGGCCGCACATTAGTCCGAACCGTCAAAACCCGGCGTCAATCCTTGGATGTTACCCGAGAAGCCGTGGAGCCGCCTACATAAAGATCACGCCATCAACGTTCTGGAATATAAGTGGATTGTGGTTACTGATACCTATGCTAAATATCCTGCATCCACGCAACGCAGTCAGTATCAACGAAGTCAACGATCAAACTCTTGCAAGAGGATTTCGCACATTTCGGTTTCTACCATACAGTTGCAACCGACTGCGCTGCTACCTTCAAGTCTGACGAGTTCCGGGAATTCTGTAAGGAGTATGGAATTGATGGAAATTGTCCATCTGACTGGATAAATTTCTTTGCCTCACAAATATTAACGCCTAAGGGTATTATGTTTTGAGCAGACGTGTGAGGCAATGTCTTTGTTCTTGTTGCTCTTTAAATATCTTGATCTAAAGTTCTGTATGGGCTAAGCTCTCACTTCCAAACTGGAAATTACAGTATAAGTTTTCAAAGAGTATACCTTTCAACACTTGAAAATTTTGCTGTACAAAACACCCTGACATTAACAAACGTTTTGTCCAAATAACCCTGTCATAACTACATGTCGCACCTATTCGGAAGTCCTTTCATGAATGCGCTTGACGTGAAGTTCCATAGAATTTTAACCCACTTTCGCATTGTTTGTTGAAGCCTTATCAGAGTGATCCACTGCTTGTATATCAAAAAATCACGCATTTATATTAACAATCTCTTTCAGGCGAGTTTGTAGATACTGACGTTCCAGAGTAATTTTAGCCAATTGCTACTGGCAGGTGGCCTTGCTGTTTCAACCACTATTTCAAAGTTTGCGCCGCTTATGTTTGCATGACTAGGTTCTACTCTCAGGCCAAACCGAAGACCTGAAAGACTGCGTTTGTGACGTTTTCAGCAATAACGCAAAATAGTCTTAGAGAGGCATCCGCATAGCACTCATGAGTCATGACAAACCTCCGGGGATACTGTTATCGCAATATAACATTTTTTCCTCACAAAAAATATATTTGTTGTAGTAACTGCTTACTTCCTCTTACAAAACATTTTGTCGTAAATTTGCGACAGTGGTGTATGCAAAAAAAACTGAGTTTAGGAAAATTATTGCTTACACTCATGTTTTCTGTATCATCTACCATGGACGAGAAGTTATTATTATCGTCTCCCTGTTCAATATAGGTTTGGTACTCCAAGACTTTCAAAAGACGACCATTGAAAAACAAACAAGTGAGTTTGTACGCCAGTCGTATCATCAATTAAGCAATAAACTATTATTTTTATATAATATTCATTTTGTTTGTGAAAGTTACAGAATATTCATTTTGTTTGTGAAAGCTAATTGGTTTCTTGCTTTTCTTCTGACACTTCTTCAGTTTCCATGAAATAGGTTACAGCATAACTGAGTAAATTAAGATTTAACAAAAGGTGAATGAAGTAGGATTTAACATATATGCTACATATTTGTACTTAGTGAACCCACTTCACTTCTTGATTTTCACGTAACTCGGTTTTGTAGCAGAAGGAACAAAAACATTGTTCATCCGGTCCTCTTAAGAAAAGTGATATCGCAAAGCATAGCTTCTCCTTTTCGAGTGCAGTGATTGTCACACGAAGGCACAAGACTTAACTTAAGGCCTCTTCTGCACAAATATGCCCGCTGCAACGCTTTCCCATGGCAACCACTGATATCACAAAAGTTGTTGTGTAAATTGCGTGACCGGTCTGTTCAAGGGTATAATTTGGGCAGCTACCATGAAATGCGCAAAATTAATCGAAACCATCGCGCATCGTTCATCGAGCGCGTTGTGACTCAAAATCGTCGCGCTTCACGGACAGTTCCAATCGGTGTTGGACGTTCGTGTTAAAAGGGATGCAGAACACTCAACCCCTCACCACCTTATGGTTTGGAACTTAAGTCGTGAAAAGCCAACAGAACCTGCACAAACGTGCGGGAAGGGACTTGAAGGTCTACCGAATAAGTGGGAAGCCCCGATGGACAAGAATGTAAGAAAGACTTTTGCAGACAGGGTGTCGTCGTTGTTCCGAGAGCTCCGGAATCCACAGCAGAGGCGGAGGTGGAGTGGCATCTATAACTGTGTCTGCTGCTCGGGTATGCGGACAGAAATTGCTCGGTGTTGCGAATAATGGAAAAAATGGTACTAGGAGGCGAGTTGAAAGATGCTGTTCGACCAAGGAAAGCGGGCTACAAGGCATGGCTTGAGAACATAGCCGATTTGCATTTGGTGCACCGTGAGGACGCGAAGCACCGCAGCCCTCACCATGAAAAATCCAAAATTCGATCTTGGGAGAATTTCGCGCATAAACTTAATTCCAATTGCTGGCATGCCAACAAAGTGTTCTTGCAAACAATCCAGCAGCTTCGCGGCAAAAAAGTATAATATTGGTATGTACAAAATGGTGTCTTGCTCAGCAGTGAGGAGGATCTCCTTGGCAGGTGGAGAGTGTATTTCGAAGATCTTTTGAACTCGGTCACATCATCGGGAAAACAGGAAGGGCAACTGTGGGAGGAAAATAGCATCACTGCGTCCGAAGTCCTCCCAGTTGTCAAAACACTGAAGACTGCAGGTTGCGATAAAATACGACCTGAAATGCTCAAAGCCTTGAACAGAGAATGACTTCATTGGCTATCTCGTGGATGTCAAATGGCTTGGTGTTCTGGAAGGCCACTGAAAAATTGCAAATTGAGGTGATGATCCCTACACACAAGAAAGGCTACAGGAGAGAGTACATGAGTTTCCGAGGCCTTTCTCTCAACCTCCCTGCAAAACTGTCTCCCAAGTGCCGTAGAAAAATAATTGAAACAACGCAGGAGGGTACCCATAGTGGTTTCATCCGGGCCACAGCACTACAGACCAAATTTTCACTCTCCAGAAGTTTTTCGAGAAATCATAAGAGTGTGCCAAACATGCCTTCGCATGATTTGTCGACCTCGAGAAGGCATAAGACTGGATCCTTCAATGGCCTTGTTGGGTTAGCGTCAGGGCTCGGTGATTTCGACAAAAAATGTGTAAACCTTCCCCCATTGTGATGTAACCCACAAATATCAAAAATTTAAACTACAAGGCATTCCGCATCTTGTGAGGATTTGATCAGCTCTCTAGCTCAATCGGTCAGCAAGTTATGACTGGACAAAAACACTGTCAGTTAAGTGGTTTGCGGTCCTGGACAAGTCACTGTCAAATAAGGGCTGAAGGGTACGGTACAATTTTTCTTTCAAATGTCCAGAGGGTAAAAAACAAAAATATTGGGTTTTGCGCCATTTGATCCTCCAGAAACGAAAGTTAAATTTTTGAATTGTTTTCGCTAGTTATAGTGATGACTGTTATTTTTATGGAGAAACAATATTTTGAACGTGTTTCGTTTCCGCTCCACGGCTTTTCAAACAATAACCACGTATTTTTTTGGCGAAGTATAAAACTGATATTGCCTCCAAAATACCTCACAATGACGTCAAAACTACACGCAACATTCCTCAAAATATTCGTTGCTGTCTTCCAAAGGTGTCTCGTTGCTGTCTTCCAAAGATGTCTTCACTGACTCTCTACTGCTTTCCGTTCGCCAGTTATGACCGATAATAACGTCAAAAGGCACGATCATGCCCTCTACGGACCTTAAAGTGTGGGCAGGTGCAAGGAATCGGTTCACGCGCCGTGCAACCATTGACTCGCCACGACTTCAGTAATGACTATAGAAATAGCCGCGTAGATCCCAGCGCAGGCAAGGGGAGATGGGCGAGGCATACAATTCGTGATGTATACTGTATATTGCATAATGTTTTCGCTCCCACACACAGCGCAATAGACTTAACGTCGAAAACGAGGCTGGGCAGGCAGCAAGTACCGTTTTCAAGTGGTGTGTATGACCTAGGCGGGAGTGGAATCAAGCTTTCCAACTTTGGTGGAGCGTGCTCAACGAGCAGTGCCACTAAGCCGGTTATACTTCTTAGCCTGTAATGAAACTGAATGTAATTAATTATACATCTCCATGTATCGTACTTGCAATTCTTTTGTAATTGTAATTTGCTAAAACGTTTGACTTAATTACAGTACATTTTGCTTTCAAAAAACTCACAAAAATTGAACAAATGCGAAAACAAAACCAGTGAAACACTTGCTCTGCAACCTGCTGCAATTTTGCCAAGTACCGACAAAATCTCCCAGATATTCTGTGCGTGTGATTTAGATGGTGTGTGTAAGTATCTGCCATGTTGGCGTACTATAAGCAATAAGTATTTTTACTGACCTAGATTATTCTCACAGAAATGGCCATCTTAAAATGCAGCAGATTTATATTTTATCGCCACAAAACTTTGCAACAATACAAACATCAGTAATGCACTGGGCGTAGTCAGACAGGAATGGGAGAAAAAAGTTTTAACCTACTAAAATGATTCACATGATAGAAAAAGTAAAATGAACTTTACACTAGGATGATAAATGTACTAAAGGTTCTGTTAAGTAATGACAACTGGGTGGCCTAGCCGTCAGTCTTACCGGATTTTTAATGAAATAGCTTACGGGAATATTTCCGAAGTTCACGAACCAAGTTCCGTTGCACCATTTTCTTATGACAACGAAATATTCATTACAAAGAACTGGTAATCTATGAAAAAATTAAAAGAGTTAGAGGATTGTTAAGGCATAAGCCATCAAATTCGTGGTGTCGTCAATCACACGTTCAGGATCAGGTTTAGTTTCATTGTGTGATAGCAATAAGTGACGCGTTCTATGCACATTAAAATGCCCCCTTCTATTGTCATGCTTACGTCAAAGGTCACGCCTATTCTAGGTCTAAATAAAAACCTGCTAAAACATCTTCGGTATTTGTAGTGATGCCGGCGCCTTTATTAAAACCCTCTATTGACAAGAATTTGGTTTCGCATCCAAAAGAAATTTTGAGGTGGTTTTGTGTCTCTTTTGGAAGCCTATTCTGATATTTTGTGACGTCATCAAGTTTTTTTGTTTGTTTTTCATTTTATGAAATGTTACATATCTGCAACACATATCACTTAACCACAAATGTAACCAACATTTGACTTTTGCAAAACATGTTGAAAAACTGTGTTACAGTGCCTAAACAGAGCTCCTCTGCTGTAGCACACCACAACTGCTTGAAAGGAAGTTGCTGTACGGGAAAATGCATAAGTATGCAAATCCAACTAATTGACGCAATATTACTATTTTACCAAATAGGGCCAACTGTCATCCTTAGAATACCAAAATGAAGCCATCTCTCATTAAAATGTTTCCACATTCAACCTTTTCTGACTTACATCCTCAACAACCTCTCTGTGAATATCTTAATCCAATACCAACCTCAGACCGTATACCCCCACCTAGGTTATAGAACCATAAAATATTTGCGAGGGAGTAAATAAAAGCTGTTTTTTCATAACGTAGGACGTAGGTCGATGTTTTCTTTGGTGTGAAAATTACAAAAACATTTTTTGTTATGCACAAGTTTCATTTTGTGACAACACATGGATATGGTGCAGGTTTTTTATCATGTGCTTGTCAATTTCCTGTGAGCTCTTTACCAGATGCAAGCAACTTCCACACACTTCACCAAAACAGTAAATTCCCCGCCCTGTCAAATCAAAGTGAGTGGTACAGAAAATAACCAGTCACCAAAATAGAGTAAATAGTTTTTGCTTCAAGCTCCATGCGGAACTGAGCAAACCACAATAGATACCGGATGCGATCCAACACTTCCGCACAAATCTGTTGATCATCAAGCAGACTAAATCCTCTTCAAAAAATATAACCTTAATAAGTGCGCAATAATTCAGCTATCAACTTTACACCACGATAGAAATTTATGAAACTGTCGAGGGGCGCCTGACGAGACAACCTGTATAACAGCTTGTTTTCGGTGTCCCAGCGCCGTAGCTTTAATTTGCACGAAATTGTTTAATGTTTGCGCCAATAAACACTTTATCTCTCTCTCTCTCTCTCTCTCTCTCTCTCTCTCTCTCTTAAAATGATCCAGAACAGGTCTTACTTGGAAAAATTTGTCAAACTTTTCATCTCCTGTAGACAGCATGCACAAATTAATTGAAATGACTGTACTTTCTTAGTTTTCAAATTTTTTCTCGGCTCATAGAGTTGCATTCTGGATTGGTAATAGGCTGAAGGTCCATAATAATCGTCTTAGAGGCAAACTCATAATAAGGCATATTCAAATGCCATACTCCAATTCATTTTTCACCACCTGCAGTTACTCTGATAGGCCTAAGCCCATGGGAGTCGGAAGTTTTTTTTCAGGTGAAGGGCAAATAGTGGATTTTTTCATAGGCATCCAAAAAGATTTTCAAGAGGGGCCATGAGTGATGAAAATTTATTTTTCCTTCTCCCAACTACGAAAACAATATTTTTTGCTAAAATGTAATGGAAAAATGTCAATTTTCAAAATCTGCGTAAAGGCCATGCCCCCCTGCCCTCCTCTCGCCGACGACCATGCGCTAGACCTGCAAGATTTTCAATAAAATTTCCTCGCATCCATTTGTACACCTTATATATTGGCTATTGCTCTTAAAATGGCTAGAAAAAAAAGAACAAACTAATAGTTGGATTTTCTTCTACAATCATCACGATAATGGAGCAATGGACAGTAGACACAGGTGTGTAACGTTTGAATCAAGTGAATGCACCGAATCGCACAATGTTCATGTTTACAAAAAATAGTGTTCATTTGATCATTTTACCTATGTTGTACTAAAAAAAAACTTAGCAACCGAATTTTTCATGGCCCTCCCCCACACAACGGCCCTAGGCCAAACACCCCCACAAGCATTCAGTCATAATGCCTCATAGGCCTAACAAACTGTTTCACAAGCAAAAAGCACAAGCTCCAGTTCTTCCAAATGAGTAAAAAGTATTTGAGTCCAAACGTTGCAAATCAAAGCCAGCAGGCATCCGCGACCATTGCACATCCACGATCCATTTCAACCCTCAGATCTCTGCTTGCACGAGACAGCAAGGAATCCAATGAGAATGACAAAAACATATCTTTACATTTGAAATTTTGAGAAAAATCCATGTTTGTGCATTTTCCGTATTAAACTCTTGGCAAAATTCATAGAAAACCCAGAAAAACATTACCCGCATCTCGTGTAGCCTTTCCCATCCGGTTTTTGCGCTTCGCCGACCGCCGGAATATTCAAAAACATGATCCTTTCAAACAAAGTCGGATCGGGCCGTTTAGGGGGGATTTTGAAGGTCCTAAAGTGTAAGTTGACAAAATTAACTTCAAACTCACGATATAGGGTGCAGAGAACAAAATACAGGGTTTAGTGACTTGCTGAATGGCTTAAAATGTTCTAGGAGCTATTGTGAAGATTTAGAGACCTTGATTAGCCTGCTAGCCTAAGGTGTGTGAGAATTATAGCCAAAAATGAACCCTGAAAACTTCTCGGCCACCTAGTGGATATTTTATTTTATTCACAAATAAATTTTTCCTGTGAATATTTTGGTTTGAAATTTGGTAGGATGTTGTAAAACACCCAACTAAACCTTTTCTGCAAGTTTAGTGGGGTTGGTGGGTGCTGGCTGGCAGAAAAGTGGTTTGGATCTCAAAATACCACCGAAATCCGTGGTTTTTGCCCTCTTGGACCCCATCAAAAGAAGTTTTAAGTTTTTTTGATCATTATTGCAAAGGTAAGCTATTCAAACATTTTTTATGTAGAAAGTTTGTTTCCAACGTGTTTGGTTTGAGCTGTGTGGCTGTGTGAATGGACGCAACTGGTTTTCCTTACCTACGCGAAATTTGTTTTTTCTCCTAAAACCACGTCACAATGACGTTACAGGTGGGCGCGACTTATCTCGAAATGTGCGGTGCTGCGTTACGGATCCAATGATACCTTCAGTGACTCTCTAGCTTAACCCGTTCAGACGTTATTGATGCTCAAAGGTTTGCCGGCCAATATAATGGCCTGTGCGGGCGCTGAAGGACTTTAGCATACATTTGACACGTTACATATCTGTCACGTGTGTCCATAAAGGGTTAAGAACATTGCTAACGGCGCCAGTCCCATCGTCTAAAACAGTAAGCGGCAAACTTTCGTTGTCATTGTCCAAAACACCCTTTCAGTCGTAATCAAAGGCCCATGCTTAATTTGTGAAGGCCCCTTTTCAAACCTATATTGCATGCAGTTACCTGTTGCAATGCTACGTTAATGTCATAAACCGTGAAATGACAAAAACAATGGTTTGTTAACGTCAAGCAATCAATGTTCCATAGTTGTTGCAGAAACCTATGTTTCAGCCCACGCAACCGGCTCAGGACGACAGGACTGTAGCTGTTACATACAACACAGCCCTCAACAATAAGTGTTACGCCGACCAATAATTTGCCCACCACTAATCCAAAACATGATCAGCCACATTTGCACCATTTCCAGTATTTGGCCAAACTCTAGCCCGATTTGGTCTTTCGAGGTATCAGCGGATATTGTGAACGGTTCGAATCCGCTGGTAACAATTTCGTATACAAACGTTGTGACGTCATGCTTTTAATGCGTTCAAGTTGCTGTGACAACATTTCGCTTCGCTGTTGGTAGTTTTGTTCCTATCTTTCAGTCAGTGGCGATTCTAGAATTTAAAAAGTGGGGGGACACGGCGGAGCCAAGGAAAAAGTGGGGGAGCCAACAGAAATGTCTATTTTGCATGGTGATTTTTCATTGTTTTGAAGATTAAGTTGATGTGATTAGTCCTATCAAAACCAACATAGGCTTGTGAATATCGTTGTAAACTAGCGTTATTATTCACCAGAGACACATAAACGCCATTGTAGATGAAATCACACACGTTCACTGCTGTGTCAAAACTTTTGTGCTAACAATGCAACTTCCACAGCACTGCACGTGTAAATCGAAACACCATTTTACTGACTAATCTGTTTTGTGGTAGCTTAGGGATATTTTGTGATTGTGGTGTAAAGTAACCATAACAATATTATGCAACTACTATTACGAATGTGCAGCGTGGATATGGTGAAGACTATTCAATGCACTATGCAGTTAACAGCAGCGAGGTTTCGGCACCAGTTGCACCTAAGTAGCATAGCAGCACCGCAGATAGGTGTGCATCTTTGTTTAGGGCAGTGGTGCACAACCTGCCGCCGTACGGCCGCATGGGGCCTTCAGTAAATATTTATGCGGCCGTGCACTTATAATCAATGTGTAAGTTATGCGCATTAATTCAAACTAAACGAATTCAAACCGTATTAATTAAAACTGGCTGCGCATTAATCAAAACTAGTTTTGCTGTATGAAGGTACTGTACTTTGCAGAAATACCGCCAAACAGACGTGAGGAAGTGGGCTGGGCTCAGTGTGTTGAAGCAGAACTGAAGAAATGCAAAAAATAAAAATATCTTGAACAGACTGGCGGCCGTAATTCACAAAAATAAACGTGATGCGCCCGACAATAACAAAAAGGCTGTGCAGCCCTGGTTTAGGGCGTGTACCTGCTAGCAAGATGTAGCAGCAGGGGAAAAACTTATTTTGCAAAATAATCCCCACAAAGTTGTTCATTTCAATTTTCACTGAATTTTCCTCTGACTGAATCCTCACAAGCTGACTTTTCAACCCTGCGTTGGTTTATGCCTGTTTTGTCATAAGCGAAACACGCACCACCTCCAAACCAAAAAAGATTCAGACAAGTAGACAATGAGTAATGTAATTCTCACAAAGATCCCTACATAGCCTACGTTTGGATTTTACATAATCATCACCTAAATGTTTTTTAATCTTTCGATTATCGATTATCATGTCGATTGACGAATTCATCAACGAAATAATCTAAATCTGTTTTTCAGCTAGTACCATTCAGTTTAAAGTGGCTCAATGTTAGAGGGTTTCTGAATTATCGTTTAAAATATTGCTGGCCGAAAGTTATCTACTATATATGTCAGTCAAACTAACATAAATGGGAAATTAAGAAACAAACTAGGGGGGCAAACGGGGGCCAAGCAAAAATTTGGGAGGGCCATGGCCCACCCAGCCCCCTCCTTAAAACCGCCACTGCTTTCAATCTGCAATAGTCTTTGATTTAGCGTTAGTACACTGTTATTCATATGCGCGTTTTCACGTGCGAAGTTGTTTTTCAGCCGTTCGTGCCCAATTTCCCAGTGACGAACCAAACGCTTGCCTTTGATAATAGTTAGAACACTATCACGCGGATACTGACGACACATGGCAGGGGTGGCCAAACCTGCTCTGTGTATGAGCCGCATATCGTAAAACCCAAGTTACAAAGAGCCGCAACATAAAAATCTGAAGACACGAATTTATTTGCAATCGACGCTTTTGTTACGTCATAATTCTTTTTTGAACCACTTGCAAAAGCAATAAGATACGGCACGCTAGCTATTCAGTACCACTTTACAACATTTCAACATTTTACACGATAGCTGCCACGGTACCACTTTACTATATTTCAATATTTGAAATAGAAAACGCTAAACAAAAACATTATTTTTCGTAAAGCTCAAAGAGCCACATGCATTGTTTCAAACAGCCGCATGTGGCTCGCGAGCCACAGTTTGGTCAACCCTGATATGTGGTATTTGAGGATAACAACGCAGTTTTTCCATAGTTCAATAGAGCAGGCGTAGCCTTGTACACATCTGACCATTGAGACAATGACAAAAACTCGTTTTTGCAATTGCTGGTGGCCATCATGTTCATCCCTTGTTAGAATAGCGATCTGGTCAGTAACAAACACATGCAAAATAAATATATGCACCTGCATCGGCATAAAAATGGCGTTCAGTAAAACTTAACAACATTCGGCATGCAAACTTAAAGAAAATGACACAAGTCACGCCTCGCAACACAACCATACCACAAAAGTAGAAAGTAGACTAAAAAATGGGACAAAATTAAAAAATTTGGCAGTAGCGCTAGACATGTCACAACAATCCAAATAGTGGCAACAGCGGCAAACATGACGCAAAATTCAAAAATCCAAATATAATCGACAACGGCCAACAGGACGTTCACAGCCATATGGTGCATGGTGGCGTTCCGTTCAAAAATGTCAAACGTCCGAATTGACGTCCGAATTGAGCCGGCTGGGATCCCATTTTGGTGGATATCAATACCACCCGGACGATATCCTTCAGCGACCAGACTGTTCCTAAACCCGCCGTGCGCATATTCACAGTTTTGCCCCGGACACAAACCGTGTAACTGGAGGTTGACCTGGTGGAATATCTTGAACCACCGATGGGCCAACCCCATTCAAGGCGCAACTATCTCAAAGACTGCTTATTGCTTTTCTCTAGTTTTCTCTCGTTTCAACGTCTATAATAACAAGAAGGGAAAGATCAAGTATTGGAGTTACGGTACATCCTGCATCTGCGCTTTTGCGCAATTTCCGTAGATTCTGCATTTGCACAGTTGCAGCCCATATTATTTTTGTACTTACTGCCTGTATCAAGCCAGAATCAATACAAGTCAAATTATAACACACCAAGGCGCCTGGTTAAGCGCACATACGGACACCTGTATTGCACCGACAATTTTTTTGCGTGAAAAGACAAAAATAGACTAAATTTTAACGAACAGGGCTTACAAGGAAAACTTACGCCCATTATCAAACGGGAAGACAAACGCACGACCAGCGTAATGCTTCTCAGCTGGGTCCTACGGGCCAGATGGACCCTCCTACACCCACAAAGTACGATTCAGTAGGGGTCCTGTAACGGTAACACGTCAGCAAACAGTTCAGATTTCTTCAACAGCAACTGATACGCAATAAATCGTCCTGCAAACCTTTCTGTCGTCTCAACGAATACTCGAGGAGCACACAATGTCCGTTTGCGACATAGTGGATTCTTGAAGAAGATTCTCCAAGAAAAAATAAAAAACATTTGTCGCATCTTCATGAATCACACTTGCGCTTGTTTGTGTGTAGATTGCATGAAGCGCTGGTGACGGGAAGAGTTATAGATACCAGTAACAATCAGACGCACCTTGTTAAGTAGCTATAAATGAAAAAAAGTGTTCGAGCGATATAGGCAGCTTCGACTCCTTCCGAAGCAAATTCTTCGCCAAAGTTATTCCATGTTTTAAATCATTTTCACTAAATGAATATGATTTGTGAATTCTTTCAAGTGTGTTTCTGAAAGAAATGTTTGATCTCTGGGGCAAAGAGCTGAAATACGCGAAAGAATTGCTTCTAATCATTACGGAAACTCTGTACAAAATTCTATGAGGTTGCAGGAAATGTGGGTAGAGTTAAAACTGTAGTCACGAACCACTTACGTAAGATGTTTGGAAATCGTATATACAAGCCAGCAGAACGCAATACACCAGCCTGGAATAATTGAGATAAATTCACTGAAACCAATTCTTAATGCTTTCACAAACCTTTTGCTACTGGGACAAGCAACAACCTGCTGACAGTAATGTAATCCAGTTCCATCTCATACTGAAATGCACAAAAGATCAATCTTCCCACTTCTGCGGCTCTTTCTTAGTTTCAACATGAATTTTTCAACGCCACGACAGCGGTCTGACGAAATTCCACGCAGGATCCGAGCAACCACTGCATAGGCGGATCCAGGGGAGGCTAAGGGGGCTGAAGCCCTCCCCCCTAAATTTCTTCAGATAGGTTTTTTCATCAATGGTTCCCGATACAGAAATGTCCAATGGGTGATCGTTTTTACAGCCTTCAAAAATATACTAAACTGTTACGCAATAAATCGTCCTGGAAACCTTTCTGTCGTGTCAACGAATACTCGAGGAGCACACAATGTCCGTATGCGACATAGTGAGTTCTTGAAGAAGATTCTCCAAGAAAAAATAAAAAACATTAGTCGCGTCTTCATGAACCACACTTGCGCTTTTTTGTATGTAGATTATTTATTGCTACGTACAGAAAAAAACACAGATTGTTTATAGCCGACATTTGAAAAATTATTACCAAAAGTCGCCAAATACATCACAAAGTGACGACACACAACTAAAAATCTGTGCACTGGGCACTTGTTTACAATCGTAACCAGCAGTCATCAATCACAATGCGACCACACGGAATCGATATTAACTGTAAGTGCGTCATTTATTCGTCAAAACGGTCGAGTAAAACGCTATCCATAGAAACGATGGCGAGCTTAAACACACACAAAGCAGGTCATCAATATCATTTACGCAAACCTGCTGTTTTCTCATCCTTTGCCGGAAACGCAACAGAAAGGCGTTTTTCACGAAGACGCAAACGTAGCGTACTTTATTTGCACCACCACAGCTGCAATTACGTCGGAGCATTTGCGAATTGATTACAGTCCATTCGGTCATCTGAATCGCTCGCTCTAATCTGTCACCGCCAATGACGCAGTTGCCTGAAAAGCCGTGATCATTATATTTTTCTGTCGAGTGGGAACGGGTGGGAGAGGCCTTTTACTCTCAGAAATAAAATAGTTATTTCCCATTTTTAATTCACCTAGGCTTTATTACACAGCCCTAAAAGTTGGCCATGACTGTATTGGAAGTTATAAAAGTCAGGCGACTGATGAAGACAGGTGCAAAAGGCGATTTGAGATTTTAAGATATGTGTGATCAGCCAATCAACACAACAGCAGAAAAACGAAGCTGTCACTGATTTGCGATGACCGCCAGTAAAAATACCGCTAGAGATTTACAATCCATAGTGTTCCGTTGTAGATGGAGTCAATTATAGCGAGAGCAAATCCTAAATTAAACGAAAGGGCATCGGAAAAACAAACTAGTGAAGAACTGTGAGGTTTTTGTTGAAACCACGAAGGCGTGGAAATACGGCACAAACGACTACTGCCACAAGACTGCATTTTGGGATTCCGATTCTACTTCACGATAACATCAAACATACATGTCAGTTTTACATAGAGTGACAGCAGTTAGTTCCACTGATGGTTTTCAATACAGTGTGGTTTATGGGATGTTTCTTCTACCTGAGTTGCACTGTTGCGTTTTCTTGTTGTACGGATTAAAACATATTTTCACAAGCCAGAAGCATTGCATTTGCAAGTAAACTTTTGCACAAAAACAAGCAAGTGGTCCAAACATTAAATGTTATGGATTTGTACAATCCTTCATTAAAACTGGCAATTGTAGTAAATACACTGTAAGATGGCAAACACCCAACAGTGTAACTCGTGATATTTACAAAAGACTTCAAAGAAGCTTTGTTTTTGTCAGCGCCGCTTTTTGATAGTTACAACTAACGTTACAACTAACAGCATCACTTTTCGGCGTTACGATTTACTACAACCAACTTGAAACGAATCAAAAATGGCTATGTCAAGCCACAGGAAAAATGTACCTGAGAAAGGAGTCGTTCACTTTCAGAGTGAATGGTTAACGTAGTGTTTGTATGAAGACGAAATGGCAGAAAAACTGAGCAAAAATGCAATCTTCAGCACCGCCACCAATGCAGTTTTTACCTGGAATATAGTTAGTAAACTGCATACGAAATTGGACACGAATGGAAGGTGCGCAATTCTGCTCCTGCGCGGTAGAATGGGGTTAGCGCTGCATGCTTGATATATGGAAAGGTATTATGCAAATTATAGTGAAGATGAAAAGTTATATGTGCTGATGCTATATTATTCCCTTATTCTCTGCTCAACTTTGTGCACCCGTCTGTTCAAAAGCACTAAGAAACAAAAAATTTTCTCTTTATTTTGTATCTTAAAGTAAACACCGAACAAACATATTTTCATAAACTCAAGCAAAAATTAACTGATTTAAACAAAACTGTTCGTAAGTGCAGCTTGGGTGTGTTGAAGCTTTTAGTTGCGAACTTGATTTTCCAAAACTTCCTCCCAAGCAGAGCAATCATAGAGTAAAGTTTACTTGATTCGTGTTGCTTACCTTCACAGAATCGAAAATTCACTAACTTTTTTACTAACAGTGTGAATTTTTTCGACAGAACTGCTCTTCTGGTTTTCAAGCTTTGGCTTGTGTCGACCCCGTTCTTAAAATGGGACACGCGTTGATACTGACAACTGTTCTACTCTCACAACTGATCGTTCTTGCCTTAAGTCAACATTCGACTACACAAGGATCTCAATCTTACAGTCAGTAAAAGCGTTTTGCAGTTGCTGTTTGTAGGTTTCAGTGGAAAAGCGTCTTTTCGTCCCAAAACTCAAACTTCCATGATATTGTTCTGCCAGTGTTCACACTTTTTAGAAAGATACTATTTTTAGACTTCTAATAATTCATTATTTCCGAAGTATTGGTGTTAACCTTTTCAACATTATAAATGCAAGCAGCAGAGTATGCAAGGAAAGCACAGACAAACAAAAATTATGAACAAAAAATGACGTAATTCAATACCGTCATGCGTAACTGACTATTTTTGACTAAAAATAAAGTACGAAGTGACACAGAATCATAGGCGCATCCAGGGGGAAAAAGGGGTCACGTACCCCCAAATTTCTAGCATATTGTGCTTTGAGAGGCGGTGTCCCAAACAAAATACTATTGCTTGCTTAAAGTCAATATATTTGGTCCCCCAAAAATTTTGGACTGGCTACGCTACTGCATGGAATCAGTAAGGTCATGAATAATTGTTATTGTTGACATCAAAATTTGATTTGTAGCAAAACTTCTCCCAGTAGCGAACAGATACACGCCAAGCGCTTGCCTTTGGTACATGCAGGACGGATGACATTCTAAATAGTCAACAGGCGTTCGGCAGAACCAAAACATTTTTACCTCAGTGCAGTTCTAATAATCCTGAATCGGGTATGCGACTTTTCGGTCTGGCCGGTTCGGTCAGGCCGATCATCTCTGGGCGTTTCGGTCAAGTCGATTGGGTCTGGGCCGTTTCGGCCACGGGATATTTCGGTCTGGGGACATTTTGGTCACGACATTTCTGTACATAAACAACTGACCGCCTTTTGTAGGCAGGCGAAATGTCACGCTCGCTGATGTTATATCAACTCCCTTGTCAGAAGTCATGATTGCCATTGTAATTATGAATTTGAATTATTTGTATTTGATTGCAAAATGTCGATAATGAATTAATTTGCTTGTTAATGATAATGGAAATCATATGCTGATTAACTACTGGATCTTGGATCATTTTTGTACTTTTTTGAAATAAAACCTTTCGTTGATTTAGGTACGTTTGCATTAAAAAGTTTACATATAAGATTTCTGCAAGATCTCATTATCTGACCAAAATGTCTCGAGACCGAAACGACAAAGACCGAAAAGTCCCGTGACCGAAACGGTTCAAACAATTCGGTCACACCGAAAAATCCTGCTCCGTTCTTGATCACCAATTAAAAATTGTTACAAAACCGTTCTTTAGCAGTGTCGTGTTTGTGAATTCTTCGTTTAACTGGTATTTGTATTTGTTTGCGACGGCAGCTACTCCTGGTTAGTGGTTTAGAGCTCATTAACAGTTAGCAAATGAATTGCACAGCACTGCAAAGCGATACATTTTAGATCGTATTCAAATGACAAATCATTGGCACAATTTTTCTTCGTCTTCATGTTTTTCGATTCATGTAAAGTGACATGCAATCATTTTGCTCTGTACTAAAATGAGCAAAGTTCACAAAAATTTCGGGCCACCCTGTGACGCTAAGCATTTTCTCCAGCAGCCCTTTTCGTTTTTCGCCATTCACGTTCACAGAAAATAAGACACGGTTTAAACAAATGGAACTTCTTTATAGCTTCCAAACCTTATAGATTCATATTGAGGTGAACTTTATTACTGCCAGTGGCTGTGCTGCTTTTTGGTGATTTTGGCAACTGGTTACAAATCCAACTGTACCCGAAGAACATGTACAAAGAGTGAAACTAATTTTCCATACTGGCTTCACAGATTGAAGCTAAGATTCTCATTATTCCACTTCAATCTTCCTGCATTTTTTTATTTTTGCCACGATGCTTTCAAATCTAATTTCTGTCGAGTTTGTTCTGTTGCAGACAGGAGGTTTGGGAATTGCGAAAAGTCGCTGAATTTTTGTGTCGTAATTTAGCCTTCCGTGAATATTTTTTATGCCCGCCCCACACGCCTTCATGTGGTGATCTTTTAACCTTGTGGATAAGTGAACTTTTGCTTAGTACCTTTCTTGTTTTACTTTTCAGAAGTACGAACAACCGATGCCTTTCAAACAATGCATAACTGTGCCACACAGAAGATGCCTGCACCAACATGTAGCGATTCAAAGCAAGTTAAACCTTATGCATTGAAGTAGCACTACAGGCTAAATATACAAACGCAAATGCTATCTTACAGTTTTAGATTTTTTGTGGTAAAGTTTCCAGGCTGTCAATGTCGTCACAATACTTAAAAGCACTAATGTTTCTGTATGCTTTCGAGGAATCAGTCGACTGCCATCTGCTTCCGTCTTTTTGCGATGATTCAAACTTGCACATATCTCTATTCAAATATGTACTTTCCACGATGGGTGTAAGCAAGGAATCGATCAGCAAATTTTTAATAGGAAATCGATTTCACGTAAAATAACGCATCCTCAGTCCTTATTCAAATAGAATCTATGAAATAAGGACTGAGGATGCGTAATTTTACGTGAAATCGATTTCCTATTAAAAATTTGCTGATCGATTCCTTGCTTACACCCATCGTGGAAAGTACATTGTCGTCACAATGGTGCAGATGAGGATATACACCATTGGGAACGTTGGTTAGGGAATACAAAGAGTTGTTTAAGATTAAAGGGTGCAAAATTTCAATTCATGGTTAGGAACACCACAATAAAAATTTTCACCGATTGCATGTAGACATTTGTGGACGCACTGCGCGTTGTACAAAAATATGACTCTCAGACAAACATTAAAATGATAGAAGCGTATTTTTATTTGGATGTTTGCATGTCGCTTTTGTAACTATTGTTGCAAATAAGTTATATACAGATATAGATACAAATATTTTTTTGATAGCTATAAATATGTACTCAGTATTTTTAGCAATCCTTTTGTGGATCACTACTCGGGCATGGTGTTATGTTGCATAAAATATTTACGTTCTTCCCACAGCGCACAATCACACTTCTTTCTGGATGAAGTAAGCTATGCTGTTTGCTTTCTGAAACAATCGGATCGAATTAAATGAAAAACGTGTTTCTCTGTAGGTATCGCAGTTTTGATGGGACATGCAACAACATGTTGAGTCCCGTTGCTGGTTCTGTGAACACGCCTTTCAAGAGGCTGCTTCCGCCGCATTACGGGACAGGAGGAACGGTATGAGGCAAAGAGTTTAAAGCACTGTGCTTGTGGTGCCTTCAGAGCCCACGTTTCGGGCTCTACCAGACCGTTGTTTAATGATGCCGTTGATCCAGGGATCGTTAAATGAAATTTGTCCTTTTTTGCTGAAACGGTGATGTGGTTCAGAACCGTGGTCAGGCTGAAGGTTTTGACTTTTTGAGATGACATTCAAGTATCAAATTTACACACTTTATACGCTTTTAAGCCATCTGCAAAACATGCAAAATATGGAGCCACAGCAGCGCCAAGCCTGTACTGTGAATTATAGGACGGCTAAGGGTGTATTTCATGTTTCAAGTGTACACACTCTGGAATATTACTTGAATAAGTGGTACTAAGACTGTGCTTTCCACGTGAAGAAATTTTCAGAAATTGGTGAAAACGTTGATTAACTTCATGCACAATGTGGTACGACGTTAGGTTCTGACACACAATATTTCGATTCTACATTTGTACATTTATTGCCACTAGTCTTTCAAAGCCGCGAAGTGATATATTGTAACTAATATCTGTAATTCCTTTTGACAAGTTTTAGAACAAGCCTCAAACATTGACCACATTTGCTCACATTTGCTTTGTTTGTGCATCGAAAGAATTGCTCCTATCTGTTTCGGCACTAATTTTGGTGGAAGGTTCGCGTTAAACTCAAGTTATAAGAAAAATGAAATTACTCGGATCAATGTCTCCATTTGCGAGCATTTCGTTAAACCAAAAACTACCTCATTTTCGGTTTTGTTTATCGCTATAAAAGTGCTTTGATCACTCAGAACCGTATGTTGTTTCATTTACAAGTTTTAATGTCCCACTTGCTCAAAAAATCGTTCACTTCACAGTATCATCAATTACAGATCTGAGCTTTGCAGTCCTGCTTCAGAAGATAAATTTTGTAAAACTTTATCCAATCCCTCGATTGGACGTCGCTTGTTTTGATGATTTGTCATTAGTCTTGTTTTGTGTTTCTAAAAGCGTTGCTGCAGGATTGAAAACTCTGATCTGAGACGGAATCAGCGCAACGACATGGCTTAACTCCTTGTGGAAAAATTTGTGATTGCAGTTTTTCCGAGAATCGAATAAAGGAGGAGCCCTGCCATCTGCAAGAAACCTGTCGAACAGTCTTTCTAACGATGATGACAGTCAGGTTTTTTCTACGAAAATGACTGCAATGCATGTTCACTTTGGTCAATACATTGCTCATGACATCACTCGTACTTTGCTCAAACAAGGTGAGTATGATCGATGTGCGCAGGTGCATTATTAACAGCAACGAGCATATTGTATTAGCTATTTTTGTAAGAACTTTTGATGGTAGCTGATATCCAAGGCTGTGCTTCTTTTATCATATATGCAAAGTCTTCTGCAGGGAAAGAACAAATTTGTATGAGCGAAACAAGAAGGCGTTTGGAGCAGTGTTACAAATTGGTATGCATATATATACCAATACAGAGCAGTTGGCAACACTGCTGCAAACGAAACATTTGCTATATTTTCGAAGTGTTTGGTGCATAAATTTTTGATTTGGTAGATATGAAAAATTTGGTATACATCTGGTATATATCTATTGAAGGGCTTGGTTAAGACTGCAAACCAAATTATTTGGTATTTTGCAAAGCATAAAGAAAGCGAAATGATGTTAAAGCCAACAAAAAGAAGTAATGTTATTTTGCTTGACATGGGAGTAAGCATGCGCTTTGTTAAGTGGAGAACGAGACTAGAAGAGAGCTGGAACATTCTGAAAAAATTGAACCTAACTCTTGGTTTGCGCTTTAGTCAGCCAATGCATCCTAATGTTGGAAAGTTGCGTATGAGAGTGGCAGATGATCTGGAGATGAATGACTGATAAAGTTTGCATGGCTTGCAAATCAGAAATCTGTTGCGGTGCATGGGCGTCCGCAGGGGGGGCAAAACGGGTATTTCCCCCTGGAAATTGGAACTAAGGCAAAACTGTCTAGAAAACGTAAAATCAGCAGTTTAATTCCAGTTATTTGGGTAAATTATTGCATATGACGGTTTGTTTGCCAATATGACACTCACACTACACAAGAGTCAGTTGACCGTTCTGGTGTCATAATCATGCAGTCATGAAATTGCAGCTCACATAATCCGCTCTTTTGACTGCAAATGCAGGTTGTGAAAGTCTGGAGGAATTGTTATACAATTAGTCTTTGTTGCATCACAATAACATGGCAACATATCTTTAAAGGTTCGCTTCAAGTTACGATAGTAGCCGTTTTGCCGCATGTTATGTAACTGCTGAACGCACACATCTTGGCAGGTAGTGCAGCGAGACAGCGTGTGCTAATAGCGGTAAGCCACGTACGTTCATACCAATGGTGGGCGAACTGCGACATATTTTGTGTGGCTCTTCCAGATAAATAGCAATATCTCAGATTGATAGAGAGTTGTTACCTCATATTTAACGTTTGTTTCATTTATCAGAGTGTTTACGCGAGCTCGTTAGGCAGAGGTGGATCAAGCCAATAAACGTAGGGAGGCGATTTCAGTAATATTTGCTAGTCAAGTCTCATAACAGCTTCGCTACTGTAAGAGAGATGAAATATATTTCACAATACTGCTGTGACAAACAATGGACGGCAAATGGCCTTATATCGCGAATTTTATTTTCCGGATTGTAAAAATTTATGGTGTATAAAGTTACTTTCGCAGGTTTTAGGGGGCGATCACCTTCCCTGGAGCCTCCCCGTTAGTTACCAGAGAGTCTACGCGAATTGATAACAAAGGTAGTGAACCTAAAGCTCAAGTTAGGTTACGTAAGTTCCCTGAAGAAAATCAAATTTTTTCAAAGACACATATTGTCAAAAGCATTCTGTCATTTTTCCTACGTCAGAAATGAGAACGAATGTTTTTCGCGAAAGAGGCAATTTCAGGACCACAGAGTGAAAGAATACAAAAATAAATTGTAGCTCTATTGGAGGAGCTCCAAGCCAGATTTGACCATTTCCAATAAAACAAGGGACGCTATTTCAATCGTATATGTATTTTGTTCGTATATTGATAAACTTTATATTTATTCTAATACTTCACAAAGTTTGTAATTCATTTAGAACTCTGATAACTCAGTGTTATAATATCCAGGCTCGCTAGAACGAGCATTGCCTAGTGTAAAATTTTCTTAGAGAGAAAACACTGCGTGCAGCTGTTGCCATAACATTGGGCCTTTACTTTGTGGTGTAGAAAGGGTGAAGCATTTTGTTTAAGTCCACTTGCGTTGCATCGTCAACAACCTGAAAACGATAAGCAAAATGTCGACTTTGCCCCCCCCCTGGAAAAATTTCTGCGGACGCCCACGATGCTGTGTATCCCTTCTGCAAACTGCGCAAAAAAAATTAGAAACCGCAAAGCAGCTATTATACCTCGTACAGCACAATAATGCGGTGCACGACAAAAGAAATGCAATCAGGTGTTGCAATGTTGAATATTCCAGCGGATAATCAATTTGTCACCGGTGAAGTTAAAGTAGAAATTGAGGTTGCAGTTTCTCGATGATGCCACTAAATAACAGCAACTGTTGATCATTTAAGCTAAGTGATGTAGCAAATGCAAGGAAAAACCAGCATTAAATTTCAAGTTTTGTTGCAGATAAATTTGGTATCTTTTCAGACTAAGAGTTGATATATCCGTTGTAAAACGAGTTGGCAACACTGGTTTGGAGTATGGGGAAGTATTCACTAGGATTTTTTCTGGTTGTTTTTTACCTCAAAAAACAAACCCATGCAGTATAATAAGGCCCAGCTCTTTACACGAAAACCGGGAAGCATGTATTCATGTTTCTAAGTGTGCTATTTTTGTTTCAATTCCACATTCATTTGAAATGTTTCTACGATATAGTGAATTTTCAAAGGTACAGGAAAACGGGTACGTGCATGAAGATTTACGGTTTTGTAACTGCGTGTGTTCTCCAGTGGATATGTGAAGCTAGTGTTGTTTACGTCAGAACGTAAGAGATTGTGCAAAATTTGTACAAATACAAATAGTCTGATTTCGCCAACAGTTGAAACTAGAGACTTGGGAGCGGATTGACAAGGCTATTTTGAATTTATCTTTCACACTTGCACATATAATCTGCTTGTGGGATTAACTACATGGGCAAGGTAACAAATAGCGGACATCTGTGAAGTTCTCAGTCAACTCGAACCACCATTATTTCTATTTCGTTTTCAGTCGTCGTGGTGCGTTTCAAATAGTGAAACTCTTTGAAGCTCCTCAAAATACAAGAGGCCACCAGGCGGTACTCTGCTTAAGGGCTTGATGCGATCGGAAATCCCGAGCGGCCTATGCGCAAAGCTTCGCACCGTGGCAGCAAGCAACAATAGAGACCATGCTCGCAATCTCTCTTACTAATGCTTGCTCGCTCTGCATATATAATGGTGTTATTCTTCATTCACATCCCGTTCGTGGTGAATCACACAATCAACGCAACACCACCGGAGAGGTTGCAACAGGCTCACAAAAATTGACGCCATTGTGAAAACAACAGTGTTCTGTTGTTTTGCAGAACAAAGCGATGCCGCCGCAATCTGCCCATGCAGCAACTCAAGTAATGCATGCATTAACATGCCTGTCCCAAGCTCTGACAACTATTATGGGACATACAACGCAGACTGCATACCTCTGAAAGGATCACAACTTTCCCAGGTGGACGGCTGCGATCAAATGCCTCGAGAGCAAGTCAACAAACTCACTGCTTACATTGATGCGACCGGTGTGTATGGAAGTAGTATCGAACTCTTGGAGAATCTCAGAGATTCAAGTTCAGGTAAATGACTGTTCACCCACTCATTTTTGCATATCGTTGTTAAGAGCTTACGCATCTATTAATTTGTAATATGTCGTATTTAAAAACAAAATGTTGCAGCAAAAACTATTTACAAGCAAAGCTGCAGACAATCGAAATATACACAAGTATCAACACGAATTTGAAAACAAATTGTTAAAAACGCAATTGGTAACAATTCGCGGCGGTTGCTAATCCTCGAATCTTTCTTGATTCAAGAACATAAACCAGTGCTTGGCAAACATCCCGTCGATATCTCTGTATGCATTATATCAAACCTGTAACGAAGCTACGTCTATCGTACGTGACATCATACGCCCTCACCACCGGCCCGTACCCAACGGAGACACGTGACTAATTACGCTTCATGCCAATGCGTCACTTCTCTGTTTTTCCCGCTTTTCTTGAATTTTCTAACAGCGCCGTTTTTCGTTCTAGCTGCTGGTGCAAAAATGTGCAGCAGACACTCAGTTTGATTCGTAGAACTTTTTTTAAAATTAAGAAAAGATAAAGAAAAATGGCTTTTAGCAATTTGGTGAAGCGGACCACATTTGCTTCCTTTATTTTGCGCTTTTTGATAAGAAATATTTTATGTTCTCATCAAGCAACTGTCAGCATGGTGATGGTGTTTCCTGCTTTATGAAGGAAACTCACGTGGAGTAGGTATAAAATAAGCGACCAAAATGTGTCGCTTTTAGACGCCACGCAGGCATGAAACTCTCTTGATCGTCAGGACACTTTGAGGTTTAAATCACCAGATTTAAAAATAGCGCAATGATACACACCAGGATCTTCGAAGCTAACCTGATATGTGAATTGCGAATTAGACATTGAAAATTCCGCTGAACGTAACCATACAGTAACACAATTTGTCTGCCAAGTGACATCGGGGCAGAAGTACACGTAAGTTTTATTGTCATGAAAAGCTGGTATTTTGAATAGCGCCGTTCATAAAGAACTACCAAGCGATGAAAGTCCGACAAGGTTTTCGATGGACTGCGCCATGAATTTACTCTTAGGGCAGTGGTTACCAACCAGGGCTGTTCGATCTCCCTGGGGGTGCTAGGTCTAATTCCAGGGGGGCGAGAAGCGTCAGCCGCAAAGACAAGGAAATGATTGATCACTCTCCCGCGACTTTCCTGTTTGCTTTTGCAATGGACTATACACAAAACGCGATGTTCGTTAAAACCTATGTGTCACGGTATTATATTCGCGTAAGCATTAAAGCATGAATTGGATATGCAAAGTATTGGCTCTACGTGTGTCGCGGTCGAGGTGATAACGCCAAAGTCTTCCAACTAGTTTCCATGAATATCAATATGACGGTTGGTCAAGCCGCATGCCAACTATTGTGTCGACATACTCAAAGCACGCTGACTGCGTCCTGCGTTTGCTGAATCGTACCGATTGTTACGTGTGACTCCAACAAAAGAACTTGTGGCTTTTCATGTTTGAAATGCGTCTGATCAGTTGCATAACTGACGGGTGACAGGGGTGCAAACCGCCCCCCCTCCCAGGCCAAATGCAAAAACCGGGCCCCTGCCCTGCTTGTATTTTGATATTTACTATTCTTTTGGTTTAAGTAGATGTTGTTTATTGCGTTTTTCGGAGTGTGTTTCGGTGATTTCGGGTTTTTCTATAGCCGTTCAATACCGGATTTGCTATTGTTTCTCAACTATTTTCTGAGTGTTAGCCAGTGGGCTCCCTTCAGCTAAGTGTCCCCCTGGCTCAAACCTCTAGTTACGTCATTGCACCTTATCAACGCAAGGTTGTACTACAGATAAGAGCTATGTGTAGGGCTAGTAGCAGTATCCTACAATAAAAGCAAAGCTTTTCTTAGGTGACTGAGCAATACTGTAGTTTTGTCAGCGTTTCTATCGCGTAAAGCACGATTGGTATTTTTAGTCATGATTTTTCCCATTTGAAATTTCTTCAGTAAAGTCGATCAGAAATCAGATTGCTGTTGAGTACTTGCGCAAGTTTATACTCCTCCCATGCTAAGCAAATCGAAGAAGATCTTGATGAGCTTGAATAGCAAGCAAAAGCCACTTTGCCAACTGGCAATCGCAGAACTCTTCCCCAACATAACAGGGAAACAGCAAAAAAAATGACAAAAGCACGTTTGGATCTGATGCCTTAGATTAGTGGTTCTGAGTTTATCCAACCACGCAAAGCCTTATTTCTTAGCTCGATGGTCGCTAACTGCTCAGGCGAAAGGTCCTTTTCAAGATTCAAAAGAATTAAAAATGAATTAAAGGGTCATAATGTTCCATGAGAGGTTGTTCGCACTAAGCATTCGATCAGGGGCGTAACAAGGTTAGATGGCGCCCAGGGCAAGAAGCTAGATTGTGCCCCTATATTCGAACCTGAGGTCTTTCGAATTCAATGTACTGTATTGAAGAACGTACACTGTGACAATGTTGGGACTTTTATTCCGCTCGCACAGTGATGCGGCGCCCCGGTAGTGATTCCGCGCGTGGGAAATTGTGCCACCTTGCCCCCCCGTCGTTACGCCCCTGCATTCGATACATTAAAAGTGAAAAACTTAGGCAAACAAATTGTAATGATTTCTTACATAATTTTGTTATGAAGAAGGCAGGACAAAACCCTTTCATTGTTTACTGTGTTATGTTCAGCCTTACTTGATTCGATGATTGCAGCTTTTTATTTCTTTATGCGTATTTCAATAATGACAGCATAAGCCAAATTTAAACCAGTCCAGTCGCCACGGTGGGTGTTGGTGAGCTCAGTCCTTCCAAAATTAAATATCAAACACTATAAAGCAGTAAAGATTTTATCAAATTTTCAGAATTTCAAGTCCCCTTGCGCAAATTTAAACCCCCTATTCAAAACTTTCTGGCGACGGTTCTGGTTTTCAAACTTCACATCTCCTCTAGCGACAGTTCATTTGTGTTCGATTCTTACCAGTCTGAAAAAGTAAGAAACACGCGAATCGTGAACCTAACAGTTACAACGATTTGGGTGCGTTTTACGTGACGAGTTTTGCTCGTGTGTGTGAGATTTTTACAGCCGTGGTAAGCGAGTTGCAACGTGGTCCTCAGGTTGTGCTTTAAATCTTTATGTGCCACACATACTATATAGATGCAGTGTGCTTGTTTTTTTTAACATAGATAAGAAAAACAGATGTGATTTATATAAAAAAACGTAAACCATTTTTTTTGTCAAATATTTCAATTGTGGCGATTTCGGTTGGTTTGCCTATCGCCGTTAATAATCCTGTTCCTGCCAGCCAAGTAGGATTTCAACAATTCCGTGCAATTTAACGCTTTTGCGTCGGAGGCAGCAACAAACGCAGTGATCGTGGGCACTCCAGTAATGATTTAAAATTTTTAATGACCGTACTTTCAGAGCGTCATTTTCAGATTTTCGCAAATTGATTAACGCTTTCCATTTTTTCCTCGCAACAATACAGAGCCCTTGATTGACTTGCTAGCATATCTATAGCCAAAATCATGGGTCAAAAACCCAGTTTTTGGCCAAATTCAAAAGGTTTCAGAAAAGGCATATTTTGCCTTTTCAGGGCAAACTTTGGCCAGCCATAGCTCGGAAGCAGATTGAGCTAGAGAGCTGTTCAAACCCTGTAATGAAGCGTGGCCTTGTGAAGTTTAGAATAAAAAAAAAGTTTTTAACTGGATGGGGGGTTTTGGGGAAAGGGGATCATGATAGGGGTTTGTTTTTTGGTTAATTTTATGACGTCATAATCCGATCCCAAGCGCCATTATTTAGGCTCGCAGTATTTTTGGATTCTAGGCTAAAATACCAGTCTTTAGAGCTCTTGATCAAGTTTCTAGCGTTTCTGGTTAAAAAATTATGCCAAAAATATTCCAAATATTTTAGGAATGTCCTAGGGCATTTTGAGAATTTCTCTAATGAATATTCAATCATTTTGGCCATAACTTATCAACTAGAAACGCAAGAATTTCCACCAAACCCTCTAAAAGCTCGTACTATAGCCTAGAATGCATTTAAATCTCCCGCGGATTCGCGCCACTGAATCGCTCGATTTTTGAACTCCCACGGGACGTTGACGTCATGGAATGTTTTGAGAAACCTGTCAAAACATCCAGTGGTTTTGTAAACATAGCCAGAAAGGCCGAAATCGCACAGTGAAAATTCTTTTTTTCAGTCTAAACTACAAGTCTTTCCCCATTCAAAGCGGATTTGAACAGCTCTGTAGCTCGATCTGCTGGCGAGTGATGGCCCAATAAAAAAGGGTGCATTTCACCCCAGGTTGGGATTTGTGATTGCAGAAATTTTTACTAATGTTTGTTTTTTTATTCATAATCTTAGCTACAGATCTTCTGAAAAGTCATTCAAGGGCTCCAAAGACGCGGATTTTGGCCTAGTTTGCGCAAAAATATTGAGCCAAAATAATGGCTCAATGGGTTGGGGTCCAGGGCCAGGTAAATGTGGCCAAAAAAACGCAAAAACATCCCCTCTTTGGCGTTCCCCCCAGAGAACCCCAAGCCGAAAATGAAAAAGTATTTTTTTTATTTCGACTAGTAGAAGACTTGCTGAATCCGCTGAGGGTTTGAACAGCTCTCTAGCTCAATCGCCTGGCGAGTTATAGGATTGCAAATCTCTGCAAAAAAAGTGGCGCACGCGGGACTTCAAGGGCGCATCGCGCCACCGCGCACCATGCAGGTGCGTTCGATAACGGTGGTTTACACTGCAATCAAGCTCCGGACCGAAACCAAGGTCCGCTACACGTGCACTGATAGCACTCCTGCTCTGCTGGGAAATAAATCACGGTTTTCTGCAATGATGAGACATGAGATTTTACACTTGCAAGTTACTCACTGTTTCCTTCATCATCATGCTTTGGCATCACAAACCTTCCTTCCGAAATCGAAGAACCTCTTTGACAATTCTGTAAAAAAACATCAACTGGCTACGGGGTTGTGCTCCAAATCACCACCTGCCTACGTCAGTTTGTGAAGATCTTGGAAGTGAACATACGGTTTAACTTTTCAACACAGACGTTTGCTGGATCTGGCGTTGGAGAGTCATAACCCTCTTCCTCGAACTGCGAGAATAAACCAAAGTTTTTCCGGAGAAACGTCACTGCGTTTTTGAATTGAACCAAATTTTGGCATATTTGAGCGGCATATTCACTCGTATGAATGATTCAAGCTTTTCACTTCAAGGATAAAATATACACGCGTTCAATTCCCACTAACACTAAATGTTTGCAAAGATACGTTGCCTTTGGGAGTGAAACGAGGGAATAATTTTCCAGTTGAAATTTCCATTGTCAAGCGACATTTCTGACTTCACACCATGTGCGCATGTACAGAGTAATATTCTGCATATGAAATACGCTGAGAAAACTGATGATCAGGGTTTAAGATTTAGTGTTCAGGTAAGCGTGTCTTGTTAGGGCAGGGGCTCCCAACCTGGGGCACATGTGCCACTATTGGTATATCTGCCTATCTGCAGGGGTATATTTTAAGTTAGCAATACAAGCGAGAAGTATATTTGTATAATATGTATTTCCAAATATGACTTTCTATTGTTGCGATCGGAAGCGACATGTGCGCAAAGCTTCGCACTGTGGCAACAAGCAACAATAGAGATCACCCGACGAGATCACTCTCGTCGTCACCGTTAGCAAGCACAATCAACTGTTCACCAGGTTCACAAGCATCATTAGAGGTCACTCACCAAGATCACTCCATCGGGATCACTCTATTATTGCTTGTTCG
>Ga0210059_1000312_pt1 | contig 57317 bp, 37 predicted proteins | sample Ectturendosymbi2_FD_188042 | JGI IMG/M metagenome (GOLD analysis project Ga0210059, IMG submission 188042) | Ecteinascidia turbinata endosymbiont from Florida, USA - Sample 2 (SPAdes) (version 2) | ecosystem: Host-associated > Tunicates > Ascidians > Unclassified | place: Key West, Florida... | reverse complement strand
CTACCTACCTACCTACCTACCTACCTACCTACCTACCTACCTACCTACCTACCTACCTACCTACCTACCTACCTACCTACCTACCTACCTACCTACCTAACCTCTTCTAATGTTTTTAGAAGAAGATGTCAGAGAGCATACAGGCGCAGCATTGTCCGCTAGACTACTCAGTTAGCACAAGTATAGTTCAAAGCGGAGGTTGAACCTACAGCACGGCAACGTTGCTAACATGTCGGGTTTATTCAAGGGAGACTTATTTCATTTTGAGATACCGTCAAACCATGGTAGCCTGATCACGTGACGTCATAAGTTGACGCAAAACCCAAGCTTTCCAAACAGGCCGCCAAGGTAAAAAAGCCCTTGGCCCTGAAAGTGAAAATCCCGGTCTGACTTACTTAAATTGCAGTAGTTGTTTTTGATGCCATGTGATATTAAAGTGACTTCTTGATGAACAAATAAATACAGTTCTTCGAAAGAGCGGGCCAACGAATGTTTTTCTTTATTTTTATTTAAATAGAACGGGATAAAAACATTCACTAAAAGAAAACCACTTCCATTTGAGGCATTTTTAAGTTATCTGCATTTTTCGCATTGTTGTGTTTTTTTAAGGATAAAAAGCCTTGGCCAGATGTTGCGTCACCTATTGAATTATTGATTGCGCACAAAATGACGTTGGTTCAAAAGCGCAAAGCCATTTCTATGTGGGAGTAGAGTCTGTAACAATGGCCGTCTCAGCTGCTTAGATGTTTTCATTTGTTCAGTGCAGTTGATGCTTACATTCGATGAGGTTCACTTTGCAGTTACCGTATTTAGTCTACAAGGTTTGCTTCAATGGTTTGTGACTAAGGTAACTTAGAAACTCCTCAAAGTATTACAAAAATTTTGAAAAAAGAATAAAAACTAGTAACGCTTCTGACTGCCTATTAGAATATATATATATGTATTATTTTGGAATAAATATCCAAGTTTAAGAAAATAAATTTGCATATACAGTAACCCTTTTTTAAAGTTCTAACGTTTATAATTACAGGAAATATTAGAGAAAAATTCCTAATGATAAAGGTGTTTGGGCACTCTGCCTTGATAAAACTCAGAAAGGAAAAATATATTCTTAGAAGATGTCCATTTGGTTCAGAATTGTCGTCTGCTGTTTCTGGGCTGAATTCATTTTTAACTCATCAGGTACTGTTCTGTATGTCGTGGAGTAGAAGCATGCATATCTAGAAGGTAAAAGGTACACTCTATGTTTTTTTTCCTAGTAAAGAATTTTTCACTCCCTACTGATAAAAAGTTTTGTGCAACAAGCCACCGTGGACACTAGCTATGAGCGGATGCTTTCATTTGAGGAACCCCGAAAAGTGTACACACATTGCAGTAGCAAGAATTTCAAGTATCTAAAGTTGTCACACCACCCAGATTTAAAGTCTCTGTTCCAGCCCACTATGAAGTTGATTCACCCAAATGCCATAATGGAAAGCGTTTGTGCGAAAATTTTGCCAAGGTCTTGATATTCTGGGTTTTTCTTGATTCTGGGAAATCCACTTTGCTTGCCTTTTCCATCTAGGCTCGCCTATCAAAAAAGCATTTGGACAGCAACCTCGCTCTGTGCGTATGTATATAACAAGTAAACCATGAAATGAAATTCATATATTTCTCAACAAGAAAATGACTGGGACTGTAGTAAGTCACTGCTTGCAACTCTGGCGACATCTACTAAAACCTTTTCAATATAAGCATTGTATAAGCAAATGTCCACAGAGGAATTACTGCCACAGATATGAATTAACAAGCCTGAAAACTGTGCGCCACCTGCAGCAGCATATCTTACTGAACATGCAGTTGCTGCAGCCAAGCGGGCGATTATGTTGATTGTCAATGACTCTTGTCAAGCACTGCGTTATGATACAAAGCAAGTGAATGGTTTGGTTATGGAGACAGCAGACGTTTCTCTTGCTATGTATTTCCCACACTACAGCTTGCAGCCTTTCGCATTCTTGCTTTTACAATAAAAACCTAATGTCGCAATCTTTATGAAAGGTTTAAGAAGATGCACAGCTTTTATGTACAGGTTCGTTAAAAAAATAATAAATGCCTTGAAAAATCTTAATATTTGCGTGTGTATTTCAACTACTAAATAAGCATTATCAGTTCCGTGAAATGCATGAAAATATAAAATAATATAAAAGCCCACTAACATTTTAATGTCAAATAAAAGACGTCAACTTGTGAAAATTAAAATTCAACTCACCCTTTAACATCAGGTAAGAATGTGCCATAATAGGAAATTGTGTTATTCGACTTCGTCTTAACTCATTTATAGGAAAAAAAACAGGTAAGAAACAACTGCCCTACGTAAAGAAACTGCCAAGCACACAATGGTGTAACAGGCAAATTACAACAACGGTACAGGATGTGTGAGTGTAGTTCAGGCAACGTGAATTTACTTGTTTACACGAATACATTTACCCAGCCAGGCGGTGGGACAATGGATGGTCGCGACTGGTCACTGGCTATGACCAATTCAAGGCAACGAATATCAAACCCTCCCAAACCTGCCGTTACGTAACAAGACAATGACAATTCCACAAACACCCGTCAACCTCAACAAAAAGTAAGAACTGAAGCAAGCGTTTTATTTCGAGACGTTTCGGATTATTCTTAATCCATCTTCAGTCAAAAAATAAAGCAACACTTGGCAATGTCAGCAATTCAAAACCATAAGGCTTTGTGATGCAAGAAGATGAAGCAAGCGAAAGCAAGCGAAACAACAAAGCAAAACAACATGAAGCAAGCGAAACAACAAAGAACACGTCTGTCTATTCACCAGACCGTATCGAAGAGTTCAACAACAAGCTACTAGAGCGTGACCAGGAGTTCAACCACAGTACAGCTGGAAACTATTAAGCTTTTTAAATCAGTGCCCAGCATCAACACGCTCCGGAATGTTCCGATCAATGATGTTGTTTAAGAACTAGTGGTGTAACTACCCGTTTGAGCCATGGAGGAAATTTAGCTGAAAGGGATTCCACAGGCCAATGTGAGAGGCCCAATGGTCAATACTCAGAAAAAAAACTTAAGAAATGATGCTGAATCGGGATGTGGATGGCTAAAACCATAAATCACCAGAAAGTACTCCGAAAAATGCAAAAAACAACAACGTACCAAAAACCAAAATGATAATAAAACCGAAATATAAGCCAAATGGGGGCTCAGCTTTTACATATAGCTAGCCAAGGGGGAGATTCACCTCTCTGTCCCCCGTCAGTTACGCCACTGATAAGGACCCTGTCATCTAGGCATTCAGTTAGGTTGTAGCTATTCGTAACACGCCTAGCAATCGGAAACCCAAAATAAAACAAATGAAAGAACTACTGGCAATGCATGTGAACATAGGCAAAATTTTATCCTAGAGCAGACGAAAGGAACACAGGGAAACTCAGCCCCACCCCCAAAACGAAACAAACACTAAGATAAGTAGCAATAATAAACAAAATATACTTGAAAGCTGAGAAAAGATTATTTCAATAAGCAAAGAGAAACTGAAATTAATCCTCAAAAATACAAGTAATAAAAAGTAGAACACATGTGAAAACAAAATCTTTCAGAATGAAACTTTGGTATTTTTTGAAATGTTTATCGTCGTTGCATAGGAAAATTCGTGCAATGATGTTTCGATTTTTGTGGGATGTAAACAGGAACGAATTTAGTTGATGCGAGGCCCGTAGGCTAATTCACTTGTGAGGCCCCATCTCCCGCTGTTACGAGGGAAAAACAGAAAAGCCAAAAAAGACGATATTGGCACTCTGAAGGTACGGTCAATAAATAATTTGTAAATTTTATTATAGTGCCCCACGATCAATGCGACTGATGCTGCTGTACTTTCGACGCAAAAGCGTACAATGACACGGAACTGTGGAGATCGTGCTTGGCTGGCGGGAACACGATTATTAATTTCGACAGGCAAACCAACTAAAAATGGATACCATCACGGTTAAATTTTTTGACAAAACACATGGGTTACGTTAGGTTTCATATCTCTTTTTTCTTATTTGTGCTCAGAAGTTGTACCCAAAACATACAAATTCCTAAATACCAAACACACTACACATATGTGTCTCGGCTGTAAAAAATCTTGCACACACGAGCAAAACGACCCAAATTGTTAAAACTGGTAGGATCACGATTCGCGTGTTTATTGTATTTTCAGACTGCAAAAATCGAACTCCATGAAACCGTTGCGCGAAAGGATGTGAGGTTTAAACTTCTCTTGTACTGTCATTATTGAAATACGTATTAAGAAATAAAAAGCTATAATCATCGAATTAAGAACAGGGCACAGTGAACAACTGAAAAGGTTTTGTCCTGGCCTTCGGCATAACAAAATGATATAGGGATTCATTAAAATTTGTTTGCCTGAGTTTGTCACTTTTAATGCACCGAATGCTTAGTGTGGACAACCTCTACCGGAACATTGTGACTGTTTAATTAAATTTTAATTCGTTTGAATTTTGAAAAAGACCTTTTCTCTGAGCAGTTAGTGACCATCAAGTAAAGAAATACCGTAAGGTTCCGGGTGGTTGGATAAACCAAAAACCACTATTCCTGTGGTTCTCAACCTTTCATGGATTCTAACCCCCTCCAAAGACTCTCAACACTTGTGGCCCCCTGCTAATGAATTGGGTTTTGCAATATCATGGCAGAGCTATTTAGTGAAGGCTTGTGCTCGTGGCCCCCAAGGGGGGGCCGAGGGCCCTTGTTGAAAAACCCTGAAATAATCAAAGGCATCAGACCCAAACGTGATTATGTCATTTTCTTGTTGTTTGCTTACTCTATGTCCTTTTGTGGTAGAGTTTTGTGGTTGTAAATTGGCAAAGTGAATTTTGCTTGTTATTTAAGATCATCAAAATCTGCTCTGATTTGCTAAGCATCGGAGCATTAGAAACTTGCGCAAGTAAGTTAGCAATCTGATTTCTGAATGACTTTAACTGAAACGCTAACAAACTACTGTATTGCTCAAGTTCAGGAAAAGTTTTCATTGCAGGGTGATGCTAGGCTTACACATTTCTGTTATCTGCAGGATAGCCTTGAGCTTTGATCAGGTGCATTTCAAACACAATCAAACACAAATTCTTTCGCCTGATTCACATGTAACAATCAACACGATACACCAAACGCAGGACGCAGCCAACGTGCTTTGGGTTTGGCGACACATAGTCGGCATGCGGTTTAACCAACGGTCGTATTGAGATTCATGAAAACTCGGGGGAAGACCCTGGCGTTATCAACACGAAATCTGATTACATGAATTAAACTGAATTTAATGAATAATTTAAACATAAGTTGTTGACGAATATTTATCGAACTGATCATACACCGGCAACTGACTCTATGCGTACCACAGTTTGCTGGAAGCCCCCTTGGATATTGAGGCCCTAGGCTTAAGCTTACATAACCTATTAGTAAATCTGGCCCTGGGTGTTAATAAGGATAACAGATAGTTCATCTTGTTCCAGTGTCCAAGTAAATCTTGTCCCTTGACTTGAAGTCTGCTCAGAAAAATAAATGTTCCGAAATGAAACCATCAGAACATCGTTTGACAAGGTTTCAAGTTTTGTCCACAGGGTTCATATTAGAGAAGATGCCGTGTCCACCACCGTGCGATAACACAGTGATCTATAATAACGGGTCGACAAGTTACGTTGGAGGAGCAGAATATCTGCTGGTCATTGACAGGCATTCGGTTAACTATACCAAGGTAACTTTTAACTTGTATCACCCCAACCAAACTTTTAATACTTTTGGTTAAAAAATGCTAGTTGTTTGCGATAACGCTTTTCCATTGTCAGGTTGCTATTCCGTCAGAAACTCGAGATTTTCTTGTCTGCCGTCAGTTCAAGGTAACGTGGGAATGCTATGACAATGCCAACAGCATGCAGCATGTAACCGTTGTTGCCTTAATGCTGTAATTGACACTTTGTGATGAAGAACCACGCACATCTTTTTCGTATGATTATATCAACGGTTGCATTTCTTCCGCAGATTGTATTGCGCAGCATGTCGCCGTGTGATGATCGTTAGCAGTGAAGATTCCGTTTTTTGATTTTCTGCCTAGGATAATTATGTCGCCTTTGCAACCCACTCTTGTTGGTGTGTATGTTTAGAGACACACTGTAGGTTTATTTTAATAACTGTTCCATTACTGCTACCACACGTGCTTTTTGTAGGCTAGAACTCTGAGTTGACTGGTCGCTTGCCTTCTAGTGCTTATCAGTAATCGACACTCACATTGTTTTCAGCGTGAGCTGCAAGGCTTGTTGACATGCATTTCATGTAACAGTTATCTCAGACATTGTTGGCTGTTGTCGACCGTACATATTAGGTAAACGTACTTTGATTCCACCTGTCACTTGTGAATAGATTTTGTCGATATATGTCGTGAATTTTGACATGTTATTCTGTGCGAGCGCTTTCAAATTTTGTGCATTAAGAGATCATTTGCAATTGCTAATAACTAACCTGTTGGCGATCTTTCTCAGTTTTAAGACAGTAATTTTTGCAATAACGACGTTTAGTGCTCTTTGTGAAGCCATTACTGAGTCAAGCTCCATTTCTGTTCAGATTATTGCGTGGCTATATTAGTTTGTTAAGCCAGAATAAACGGACTCGTAAACGTGTTTGAGTGCAGTGGAAAGAGGTCGTTTTGTTACCTTCGCAACCAGTTTTACCACAGTACTGCACACGGTAATGATCAAAGTCCAGAAAACCACAGTAAAAGTCCATCTTAAGCTTAATACAAATGCTCAAAAGAGTCTGCCAGAAAATAACACCTCACTAACGCTCTCCCATTTTTTATGTTTTTTTTTCATAAGATGTTGCTGGTTACGTCTTGCCTACAGTTTTCACATACCGTAACTTTAGACTGCATGAAAGAAGTGCATAAACAACTACAGTCGTTTTTGTTCTTTTATTCTGTGTCATTCTGCCTAAATAGTGTACAGTGAGTGCGAAAGTTAGTTACAAGTTTGTTTTTTTTAATTTCACTCTTTCGCTAATTTACAGAAACATTGCTTGAACATTTTGAAAATCATCCAACCACTAAATTCGTCTGTTTTGTTACTTTGTGGAACGAATGCATGGCGACCGACTTGCTATCATTTCAACACTCAGGTATACCTCTTCATTTGTTCAGAACTGTGCTGACTTGTCTGGGTCATAGAAAACCACTGTTCTACAGCAGAAATTTCATTTTGAAACTATTTTTGCAACGCTTTCTAGCTTCCCTCTACAATGTGACAGCACTACATGGTTAAGGTTTTTCGCTCAATCCAGACCGTCTAAGTCTAGCTTTGTAAAAAATGCAATGAACGCAATATGTGTCTGTCTATCGCATCAGCCGTTATTTCATTAGAAGAATGTACTTGATCAAAAGCGTTTATAGCCAATGTCAATTTGGTGCTTGGCTATCGAAGAGGAACTTAATTTCACATTTTAGACCTGCTAAACTTTTTATAAAATTACCCCGTAAATGATTATGTCATCAACTAGCTCTACAAGTGAACGTCTGAAACAGTTACGCGATTGTTCACAACTGTTGGATGTGTTGGCAGACTTTAGCATTGAGCCGTGAAATTGACGAAAGAATGACAAGTCAGAGCACGTGGATGACTGCTGAGCATGACGTCAATACTGTGGCTGCTCTGCACAAAGGACCTTCAGGTATTGAAAACAAGCTGACCGTTTGAATATTTTGTGGCTGTAAAATGATAAACTACGTGGAAAACAGAATTGCGGAGTGATTCTGCTTTAAACGTGGTCAGTGTACAAGCAATACCTTTACAAGAAAAGTTGTTTGATTCTTGCGAAAGTATTGCTTATATTTGAATGCAGAGCACGACCCCAAACAGCTTTGATTTTGTTCAAAATTACGAAAGTTGCAAAATCTCTTTTTAACTGTGAACTTTTCTTCTGCAAACCCTTTGTTTTCTGAATCTGTTTTCACAATTCCATACTTTTTCTATTTTGCCTTGAACTGCAAAGTGAACAAGTATCTTTTAATTCATCGCCAACCCTTTCTTGCGTAGCGCTGTTGCAGAACCAAACGCTATTTACTGTTGTAAACGTTACGTCACAATTTGTATCCAATCAGCCAATCGATTAACCAGCTGTCCTGTGAAGGCTGTGACTCCTGAGCATTTTTAAGCGTTGATTAGTCATGAAACCGCTTGTGTATGAATTATTTATTTTACATGGGTAAGCTGCGACGAATAACAGTGCTCAAGGTGATGCATGTTTGAAAGACAGTATCGAAAAAGTCAATAGGCGCACACGAAAAAATCTTAAATTTGGCTTAGAAATATGTTAATTATCAATATAATCTATTTTTGCCCTGGGTGATGAATACAACATAGTAATGGTAGAAGTTCAGTTGTAAGTTAGGTAGCTCTTACTGTATGTTTTCGTTTAGACACTTTCAAATGTTAGTGTAACATACTCGTGTCACATACTCATTGTGCTGTACTGTGTTGGAAATTGGAATATCATACATCAATGATTGGATTCTTTGTCATAGACACTGCAAGCTGTATGGAATTAAGAAAATAGGAGTTTTTATACAATTACCCATTCAAGTTTCTTCAGTACCGCTGTTTCTGCCAAAAAACACGGTATTCATCTACGAGGAATATCTTCAGCAGAGCAGTGCGAATATTTTCACGAAACATTGTCGTGTTTGCCACAAATAACTTCCGCAGCTATCTCATTGGCCATTTCATACCTTTTTCTGAGAATTGAAGTCGCTGTCGACAGTGTCACACAATAAACACGCATGTTGTTTGTTTTAAGTGCAACGTGATATTATCACTTAACTTTTCAAAACCGCTTTGCCTCTTGCGGTGGGTTGAAGGGCTAACAGTCCTCGAAGGTATCCGTATACCTCATGGTTTTCATCCATTTCTGATATTCTGTTTCATCCATACCAAGCAGCTGACTCAGTAGCGGCCGAGTCAGGTCGGAGATATAATCACGCCGCGTGCTGCGTTCTTGGTCGGCCTCTGGGCCGTTTTCCTTTCCTGTGGGTGTAGCCAACAAGGCTCGCACCCTGCCTTGCATCTTTCTAGCCGTGTGGTTGCGCTGCTGTTACTGGGGTCTCTCTATTCGTATATACGCATCTACATTCAAAGCTTTACGAACTTCACCGCTGAGCTTTTTCGCAAAGTGTCACGCTCTCAACTCTTCGCACAAAAAAACTCATCTGCTGCTTGTACTCGGTAAGGCACTCTTTTTGTCATTGCCCATAAATCATGACCATATAGGTGAAGACAGGAACAAAGCCTGATTTAAAATCTGAAAACTCTTCGTTGTTTGAAATCTTCCTTTTGTAACTACGGAGCGTTAAAGCCCACGCAGTACAGTGTTTGCTTCACCAATCCGTGCGCCAATCTCCTTTTTTTCTGCCTTCCAACACTCCGAGGTAGGCCTATACAGCCCCAAGGTTCTTGAATTTATCGACCTGCTGCAGTGGATTGCCGCTTACATGCAACGTACACTGATCAGGGTTTTTGATGAGACATAATTATCATTTTTCTTTTCTCAAAGGGACAGAGCGGATGTTATTTTTTTCCTGCTACCCTATACCCAGGGTTGCCATACCGTACCGTCTTTATTTCTAAGATTTGTTCCTATTTTCAAGGTCTACAGTATGTCTCAGAAAAAATTTTTGTACTCAATTTTTACTTGCGGCCTTATTTTGTCTTATTTTAAGTCGGAAAATGCTGCATTTTAATTTAGGGAACTGTTACAGATGAATTAGTTTGTATAACGTCACATCATGCAATGGACAAGTAAATATACGCGCTTTTCAGCGAAAACTGATACAGATGACGTTGGAATCCCAAACTGAACCGAATGCAAAATATGCATCAGATGACTTTGCGTGATATGTTTCACTTTGGGTTCTGCTGGTCTGCGATCGATAACGCACTTGACTTTTTTCTAGCTAACTTCACGTTTTCTAGAAAAGTACCATGTTTGGACTTAGATAAAACTTTTAGTGATATGCACCAGGAAGTCTCTAAGGACAAAGCGTTACTGAAGGAGATCGTTTCTAGTGCAAATATGATTGGTGACTGAACACATTTCCTTCAACAATTTCTGTTCCTTTTTTATCACATTTATTATTTAATTTCCCGGTTGTACTTATTTTTGAGGCCTGATCGATAGCAGCTCTGCTTATACCTCTTAAAGTGGACTTGCGCTTGGTTAAGAAAGCAATCGTTTCTGGCTGTATCACACAAAGGAGAGGGCTGGAGCTTGATGATCCACCAGTTGAACAAAACTTGAATTTTCCACCAGCTGTGAAATTGCCTTCAGACACATTTTGCTGTTGTGGAACAACATTGCGCGTCTTGGAATTGTATTGAAATGTCTTAATGTTGGCATGGGTTGATTCAGGAATACATACTGCCAAAGCGATAAACATGCTTATTTTCAAGAAAATAAAAACTCATGAAATAAGGGCTAATTGTTCAGCTTCTATAGCTAATCACAGCATATGTTTATGATCGTAAGGTGATGAGCTTTATGTTGGAACATGTGTCCAAAGTCACTGCACAGCTTCGAGGCAACTCACTGCTCCTCTGACAACAAAGACTGGATCGAATCCATGGATACAAGGTGAGGCAATTTTGTCCCCGAAACACACGTTTTACTCTAACCCAGTGTTTCCCAATCTTGTTTTAGCTAGCGCCCCCTTTTCTGACAAACAAATTTCTATCGCCCCCCTACCATGCCTAGCACACACATATCAACACAATTTTTCGTATTCTAAGTTTTGGATGTTTGAAAATGATTAAAACAAGAATGATCGCAAAGATGCATTTCACAATAAAACTTAATTTCGTAAATTAACTCATTTAGCAGTTCGAAACTGTTAGAGTTAAAGGCTTGGAATCTGTTAGAGTTCATGAAGGGCTCGATTTCATTTGAACACCATTAAACTTGGACTAGAAGGTGAAGATTGCTGATTTGGCTTAATAAGGTTAACACCATTCCCCTGCAATTGCAAATTAACTTCAGTGAACTTGGCGATATCTGTGAACTGTTACAGCCAAGATACTGTATCTATGACACCCTTTGCCAGTCACCTTCTGTGTGGAGCAACAGGCGTACAAATTCTCTTCATCATTATCCGAGTGCACCACATTGCCTAAACTTAGCAGAACACTTCTAAACCCTTTGGTGTCCTTTGATCAATGAATCCATTAATACTCTGCCACATTTTTAGTAAATTTTGAGTTCGGAGCAGTGCCGGATTGAATTTAATCTGCATATTTTAAAAGTTTTTTCAACTTAGCTGTGACGCTTGCAGTCATCCACTGGCTCTACGATCTCTCTCTCGCTGGATTTCCTTGGCGCTACTCAAACTAAAGTGCGTTCTGAAGCACACTTGTTGTCCAGAATCATTTTGATTCCCTTTAGGTTACTTATTCTTGTTGGCACCTAACACTATCTGTAACAAAAAATAAATTGCCTTTCTTCTTTCGAATTGAATTCGTACAAGGTTATTATTATATTTGTGATCATTAAACCAATCCATCCAAAATTGGCTCAAGCTTTTGGTTACAGGCTGAGTCTAAGTGCAAATGTGCATGCTCAAACCTGACCGGTGATAGTCACTGTAACGAAACGGGCATTGTTAAGTAGCAGTTTACCCGTGCCAAGAAGTACAACTGACGAAAATTCCAATCATTATCATTTAATTATAGAGGAAGACAGTTTTACTGTGCAGCTTACCTTTAGTGATGGAAACTGCATTTCATCATATTATCTCCTAGCATTTCACCTCTGTTTTGTTTCCAAAACGCTGAGTTTTTGTTTACAAATTACATGCATACATGTTTGTTGATCATATTGCTTTTTATGACATTTGGTCACTCAAAGTTAGTAAGACAACAGAAATGTAATTATTAATTGGGCCTCCTATCGCCCCCCAACCTCCCATTTCTGCTTCACCGCCCCCTTAGAGTTTCTCACCGCCCCTAGGGGGGCGGTAACGCCCACTTTGGGAACCACTGCTCTAACCTTATGATTAACATATGAGATGCGAAAATGAACTGCTCATCAGTAAGCAGCCTCAACGTATCTGATTCATGTATAAAAGCTTAACTTTCCAGCAACAGATTTACACACACTAGTGGAAGAGAAAGATGTTCCTACTTGAATGACGCTTTTAGGTAAATCAGTTTTTATAAGTTCACCTGATTTCAATTCAATATATTTAATAAATAATCAGCAGTTGACATAGTTGAAAAAGTTGAAAAAGACTCATGCAGAGTGGCATTATAATTATAATATACAGTAAGTGGATCAATGATGCTGAAGAGGAGAGTTTTCCAAATAATCCAGGCTGTTTTGAGAGAAAAATAAATGATAAGATTTTTGACTTTTTGTAGAAATTACACACCTGTGGAAGAATGTAATGCTAAAAAGTTTTCGAATTTAGGTAAATCATAATAAAATGCCTGGCTTAACTCTTTTCCATGAATTATCTTACACCGATTAAGATTTCAATTGCACTGCTTTTGCGTGGAGTGGCTGAGGTGTAAGACCGTGTTTGTGTGATCGCTAAATTTTTCCAATTTTCACAGTCCTCAGGAGGAAATTTTGCAAATTATAAGACTGGCTGAATCACCTGTAAAAACAATTTCATGCAACGTTTGAGTATGCTAATCCAAGAAAAATTGATTTTATGTCTGAATGTTACAAAATTTTTTAAAAGCTATTTCGTGATATTTATAGTATCGTCGATTAATTTTAATTAGCGTTTGAAAAACGTAAGAATTTTGCAAAAACAGCTAGTTTCTGATAATGTTGAGGCAGATGTTTTTATCTTATCAAAGGTATTTCGAGCTTGACTGATATTTTCGCAACTTTTTTACTGATTCTCAACATGACCTTTTGATTCTGAGTATAGATACCAGTATTGAAAGCGGTGTTGACACCAGGGCTGTGGAGCCGGATCTCAAGCATTTTTGAATGGCCGGAACCGGTGTCAAGCGAAATTTCTGACCTATATTGTTCGTCAGTTCTTTTCCTTCTCATAGTAACGGAATAAACCTGTCGATTACTTTTTTGATGTACGTTGTGCAAATTAAAACTTTTTGGTTTGATGTCAGATACCCACAACAAGCTACAGTACCGGAATAACTGTAACCACTGAAAAATATTGGACTTAGTGTTAGACCTCAATTATATTTATTTTTCTAACCCTAACCCAAACCCCAACCGGGCCCACTTACCTAAACACTTAACCCTAAGCCCTAATCAACAGTTGTCTCAGCGTATCTAATATGTAGAATATTACTCTGTGTATGCGCACATGGCGTGAAGTCAGAAATATCACTTGACACCGGATCCAAAAACGTTTAGATGATAGACACGAAACCGGAGCCAGGGCCTGAAATTTGGGATCCGGTTCCACAGCTCTAGTTTGTGGCGCAAGCAAGTTGTGCAAATAATACAATGTTTTTTAGTTCTCAATGAACCAAATCATGCAGTAGCTGGAACCGGTACCGGAGCCAAAAATGTTTAGCTGTTTTGAGCCGCAGCCAAACATTTTGTATGCCTCGAGCCGGATCCACACCCACAGCCAGAAATTTAAGTGCCGGCTCCACAGCCCTGATTAACACATCTTCCAATATTTCTGTCCTTATTACCACATCTCTTACTACCCTAGCTTTGCCTCTGTTCCTTATTCAAAGGATGGACGACACCGTCTTGTAACTCTGCATCACTTCTGTCCAATGTCAGCTTGTCGATGTTTGTTATAAACTGTCTAAAAACGTTTGATTTGCTGCGATGTTCTTTATACTCCTGAGAATATTTATCTAACTAATTTGAATATCAATTAATAAACGCGAACTTTGGTGAGGTTTGCCCTTATTTTTTCAATTTCAGTGAGATAGTAGACAGTATAATTATGTTTACCTATAAAATTATGGTTATTTTTCATTCTGTGAATGATGCTCAAAACGCATAAATAAACAAGTTACCACGCAGCTGAAATTCCGAGCATTGGTGTTCCAAGGTCTATAGTAATTTATGAAGGAATGTAAGCACAAATATATATGCTCTTAACAGTAGACTATATAGTTCTGTTGACCGAACGAAGGCTTTATGATTTTCTAAAGGAATGTTTCCTAATGATCTAAAGCTTATATTTTTATATGACTTCAGACCTTTGCATAACCTGTTCCGCAAAGGCAAATGTGAACAATTCCAAACAGCATGAATGTTGCGTGCCAACGGACAATTCACACATATTCTGGCAACGTCCCGCTGTAGTGCTGCATTTCGGAACGTTGCAACAATACTTAATTGTTTGAAGTTTAGTTAATTTGTTTGAAATTTAATGATCAGAACTTTTTCACGAATGCTATTCATTAACAGAAAACAATTTTTTTGAATACAGAAAGTGCAAAGAAACGCAACAAATTAAATTAATTACGAAAATACAAGTATTATTGGTTCTGGCTATATACTTGATTGTACAGTATATCCATTGCAGGTTTTGTTTATTTTATACTGTCCTCTCTCCCACCGAAAACATGTGTATTTGCAAGTGTTTGGTAAAATTTGTAACAGATACGTCTGCTTTTTCAAAGAAATTTAAAGCCGAATAAACGTTATAGCATTATTAAGACAAACGCGTTGTAATGTTTCCCATTTTTCTAACGGTGTACAAACAGACATTTCATCACGCGATAATTAATCACTGACACTAACTCACTAGATAGTTAATCACGCAGACAATTAAGCACTTAGACATTTAATCCCTTAGACTATTTATCACTAGACAGATCAACACGCACATTTGTACACAATATATATTTTTTCAAATGTAAACAATACATTTCGAACTCGCTCGTGGCATAAATCCTGCTGCCATGTTCTGCCTTGTACAGCACAAAATTAAAGTTGTGCATGATCGCATGTTGAATGGAGTGAAAAGAATGATTATTTTGTCTTCTCCTGAGAGAATACTGCTAGATGTTGAGAGTGCAGTTATAAATGCTTTAGGTCAGCATTTCCAAATGCAACAGTTACGGGTTCCTATTTTCATTTGACACACAGTGTGATGCAAAAAGTTAACGAAATTGGCATGAAAGCAGACTGCGAAAAGAATGACAGTTTAGATTGGCTCTTCGCTACTTACCTGCATTAGCTATGGTTTCTTCACACGGCGTTACTGAAGTTTTTGTGATACTAGCTAACAACATGTCAGGCCACAAAAATATGCCAGAGCTTTAAGATTCTTTTGAACGTACGTATATTCGATACCGACGTCGGCCAGGACGCAGTGAACGTAATGGTTCCGCCATTTTTCCAGAAGAAAGATGGAATCATTTCGAACTCTATCGAAGGTTTCCATTTACGGAATACAGGCACTTTTTTAATGTCATCAACCAAGGTTATGTACCTTTATGAAAGGGCTTGGAAAAGATATGCTGATGCAACTAACACCAATTTAACAAACTATCCATTGATTAAAGGTCTGATTAATTGTCACGTGATTAAATGTCACCAACCGTCTAAGTGATTAATTGTCTGCGTGATTAACTATCTAGTGATTAAATGTCAGTGATTAATTGTCGCGTGATGAAATGACGCGTGGTGAAAAGTCACAAAACATTTCTAAGACCAGTTGGCTTAGTTCTCATAATATCACGTGCTTTCTGATTTAGAAAATGGCATAAAATGGTGCATGGGATTCAAAACGCACCACAAATATTTTCACTTTGTTAGTAAAGTATAACGTGGATGTTTAAACATGATACACTATACAAAATACCCTGTTTTGTTTGTTTTTTACGAAACGTATACGACTTAAAACAAACACAAAAGCAATATTTTAGGTTCAGCAAACAAATTCTACCCCGGATGTATGTGCACTACAATGTAACAACTTTTGTATAAATGTTTCAAAACTTGAACAGAACAAAATCCTTGAAACAACGTTTTTGTTTTGAAATTCAAGGCATAACCGATGAAACTTGAGTACAATTCGGAGACCAGCCCTGACAAATGTTAATTATAAGTTATATAAGGAATCGTAATTAGTTTTTATGCCGTAAACCATTTTTTATCTTACCAGATTTTTGCAGCTTTTACTTGACTGGATTTTTTACCTTATGATTTATGCGAAATGGTCATGCAATCAAATGAAATATTTGGTTCCGAGCTTTCTGTTTCAGGCTAAAATCTGGAAGTTATTGATTAACTTCACTCAATCATTTCCTTAAACTTTTCCATTTGCAAGCCTACATTTGCATGAAACAGTCGCAAGATGTTACGAGAAACTTTTCTTTTGAAAGAAAAAAATGTTTGGATCAGCAGGAAAGTCAATTTGGTTGATGGTGGAAACAAATATATTTAAAATAACCTGAATGCATGAGTATATAAAACATTGGTATTCATCATGTTTATATTAAAATAATGTGCATACCAAGTTACTTAAGATTGCAAAATAATCTTTTTTGATGGTGCTAGCGTTATGCGTACTCCTTATGCATTCACTATATTCCATTGAGTCAGAATCATTTCAAGCTTCAATTTAATCAATGTCACCGTTCCTTTGCCTCAAATATCTTGATCTACTGCTTCTAAAGATTAATGCAAAAAACAGTTAATTTTCAACCACTAACGTAAATCTGATTGTGTAGTGAATTGTCTCACATTGTTTTATCAATTTATTTCTTCAACATTTAGATGGATGCGTCGAACGTGGGTTAAAATTTGATAACTTAGTGCAAAACACCATCCTGTTTTTCTCAAGTGTAGATCAAAAAACGCAAAGTGCTTGCATCAAGCGTACCATTCTACGACGACTCATTCGGCTTTCAGGTTACAGATGCAGGCAAAGAGGCTACAAGAACTCAGACTCCGATGTGGTATAGCATTACTATCAGTATCGCTTTCTGTGTTGCCCAAACGCCATGTCGCATGCAACTGCAAAGCAAGGAGGAAGCATTGAAATTTTTTTCCTCGTGAAACAATAAATTGATTTTTCTTCTTTTTATTTAGAGCTGGACCCTTACTTCCTTGGTTTCTATTTCTTTTTCAGCAGTTTGCTTGTTTGCGTTGCTGTGTTCTTTTTCTGCATTGAGAGCATAAATTTACATTTCTGCAGAATCGGAGTTTGTGGACGTTTTCACAACAAAAACGGAGGAAAGCAAAACGTACTTTCTGTTTAGAGAAAATAGTACGAAATTTCATTGGAACAAATTCAGCACAGGAGAAAAGAAAGGCACATACGGCATGATAGCCAGAAGTTGCCAGGTAGGTTTAATTTAGCAAAATTAGTCAACGAAAGTAATATATTCTTTAAATCTACACATCTGTATTCAGTCCAGCTTTGAGCTATACAGTTTATTTTTTGTTTCAGATAATATTAAAAGTGTGCCTTTCAATATGTTTACAAGTGTTGATGTTTCACGGTTTGAATCACAGTAAAGGAGGTTTTTCAAAGTCGCATTCAAAAATGTGGCGCTGCGTATCTGGGGAGGCGAACGGGGAAAGCGCAGAGTGCTTCTAATCTGGAAGACGTGAAAGCCACACTTAAATGGCAATCTTGCTTTAAGCTAGTAAGTAGAAATTGGGACATTGTTTCACTCGTAGAAAAAGAGCACGAACTGGTCGAGGAAAGCACCTGATCTTCCCTTGGACGATGTTGGCAGCATTATTAATCGTTGTGGTTCTAACACTGTAGAACTGGAGGTTGAGTAGAAGCTCTTCTACTCTGGTGTTGAGCCAACAACGTTTTCCGAGGCTGGAGTGGTGATACTTCAAGACCCCAGTTCTCTAGTTGTTATGATGAATGGATCTCATTAGGAGAAAGGGTGTTCATGATGAGGTTGAGGTTTTCAGACCGCCTGTTATGTTTGATACAGGCATATGGCCTAAAATCAAGTAAACTCTACCTGGAATTCGTGGAGGAAACTAGTGGCGCTCTACGATAGATTAAAACAAACGGATCCACAATTTGTCGGGAGACTTCAATGCAAACACTGGGAACGATGCTGGGGTTTGGAAGGGTGTCATAGGCCAAAATGATGATGCTGACGTAAATAACAATGGAAAGCTCCTACTGCAGCTGTACTGCAATAACGAACCATGCATCATGAACACTTTCTTCCAACATGCAGGTTTGTACAAGCACACCTGGTGCAAAGATTCTTAGCGTCATAAGACCCCTCCCTGATTTCTGCCTCGTTTCAGCTGAATTGTTCCAATCAATGTTGGGAGTTCCATTCAAAAAGGGTACAGAGGTGTCGACCGATCATCTCCTGATAGTCTGCAACTTACGTCTGAATAAACGATGAACATCTACGCGAACGTGCAGGACCAAAAGGTCCTCCCGAATAAAGTAGGAAATGCTCTTGGACAAAGATGTAATATAGACCTTTGCAGACAGCGTATCGTCCTTGTTTTGAGAGCAGGGGAAATACCGGAGTACGCAGAAGATGAGTGGCAGCTGCATCTTCAACAGTTGTCTGGTTATGTGGACGGGAACGACTCGTTGTCGCGAATACTGGCAAAAAATATAACTCTGCGTAGTGGAACCAGGAGGTCAAAGACGCCTTCCGAGCAAACACATAGCACACAAAGCTTGGGTGCAGAACCAGACACATCTTCTTTGCAATCGTGGTACGCTGAGGTGCGAAAATCAGCAGCCTTCGTGGTAAGAATACCCAATGCAATCTTGGGATAATTTCGTGCATAAACTGGATTGTAAGTACCAGAAAGCCAAAAAGTTTTCTAGTAAGCCATCACGCGCCTATATGCCTAGAGATCTAATGTTGCTAGATCCATCAAAGAGCAGAATGGTGTGTGACACAGCAGTGAGGATGATATTCTTGTCCGATAAAGAAAGTATTTCAAAGATCTACTGCACCCAATCACTCTCATAACACAGGACACCCAGAAGGCGCATTTGGGGAAGAAAAATACCCTCACTGTGATCGAAATTTTCCTATCCGTCCAAACACTGACGGTTGGGAAGACGTCAGGCTGCGATAAACCGGGTTTGTTCAATGCCTTGAATCGAGAAGTTCTATGTGTAAATCGTGTGTGTAAAGCTGTTTGGTGTGCTTGAAGGATACAGAAAGATTGACAAACGGGAAGGATTATCCCAATACACGTAAAGGGAGACAGGGTGGAATCCATTAACTACCGGGGCATCTCTATCCTTAGCCTTCTTGGAAACCTGTATGCCAATCTGCCTAGAGAAAAGATGACGCGAAATAATTGAACTAATACTAAAGGATACCATGCGAATTTCGTCCTTGCCATAAAAGTTCAGTGCAAATTTTCACTCACCAGCAAATTTTCCAGAAATCTTGGAAGTATGCCAAAAATGGCTACGCTTGTATCGTCGACATCGCCAAGACATACGATTGGTTCCCTCGAGAAAAGCTTTGGGGAGTGTTGCGGAAGAACGGTGTTGAAAGTTGCCTGTTACTGGCAGTCATGTCATTATATTCCTGCTCAGAAGTTTCTGTGCGTGTTAGCGGATTTAAATTGCAACCATTCACAGTGGGCATTGGACACCGAGAAAGGTGTGTGTTATCACCACTCTTCGTATTCTATATGAATAGACAGTCAGAGCTGAGTCGACGAAGGTGTCACTTTTGTAAGCTGCAGAATCAGCTGTTTGATTTTTTCGGACGATTTGGTGCTGCTTGCATTTTCCGATGAGGGTCTTCAATATGCAGTTTGCCGGTTGTCAGCTGCATGCGACGAAGCCGGAAAAAAATCAGCTATATAAAGATCGACATATTATGTCTCTCCAGAAACTCAAGCTATACTGCATAGTGCGCAGTCCAGGTAAGCGGTAATGCACTGCTGTAGGTCTAGACATTCACGCATCTTGTGGTAGTATTAACGTGTAACGTAAGGTCGAACAAAAAGTCTGATACATGAATTCGTAAAGAAAACGTAGTTTGGCCTAAATTTGGTGGCTCTGTGGTCACCAAAGAGGAGTTTTCAACTGATGCAAAGCTTTCAGGTTTCGGAGCATAAAACTGGGATGGACTTAACAGTTTCATCAACACTAAAAAATCCTTCAAATAACTATACATGCTTTATGTTGAGACCTTTCGGATTATTATTAATCCATCTTCAGTCAAAAAATAAAGCAACACTTGGCAATGCTAACAATTCAAAACCAAAAGACTCTGCGACGCAAGAAATAACAGTGTGACGCAAAAGACGTCAAAAGCAAAACCAAGGTTTTAAGTCGATCTTTGTTTCGATCCTCACCTATGGTCATGAATCGTGGTTATTGGCTGAAAGAGTGCTATCTAAAGTCTAAGCCACAGAAATAAGATTTTTCCGAGGAATTCACTACTCAGTGTGCAGGTGTGAAATTTATACAGCCCTGAATGTTGAGCCACTTCTCCGAATAGAGAGCTCCCAACTACGGTGTTTCAACCATGTGACCAGAATGCAACAGCAGAAAATGGGGATGCGATTCCGTTTCGCCACACTAATGGGAATACGGCCCCGAGGTCGACCAAGATGGACTGTTTAGATCTCCGACCTTGCTTAGCCGTTCCTTGTGGTAGACGCAGCAGAACTATCTGATATTGCTGTAAAGCGCGATTCATTTCAACTCCTAGGGCTGCTGTCCCGATGACCCTCCCCAGTGGAGCAGCGGGGGTGAAAATTAATGAATGTATATCAATTTTTCCTTCGCTTGTTCAATAGAATGACCAAGGTGGAGCAATTAACCTAAGGAATAATTGGATGACTTTTGCAAAAATTCGCTTGCTTTGTCCTTATCCTGGTGATCAACAAAGTGGTCCCAGCATGTACTTCGATTATATGCGTAAGTCTTATTATCATGTTCGTTAAAATTATTTGCGGCATATCTGCTTATATTTCTGGCAATAATGATTTTGTGTTTAGGATCAAGCATCAGACTTGGAAAAACTATTTTTGTTCTGTTCAATTTTTTGAGGTAAGTACTTAAAAAACTTTTATGAAATATTTTCATAGGTTTGTGAACTTAGAAACTTCTGCATTTTGCAGCAAAAATTATCATGATAGAAATTCAACCTAACGGAAGTTGCGCCTCCATTTAATAATAATAAAAGTAACTCCATAAAAAGGTAATGCACCAACAAGCAATGCTCGCTAAGTTCCATTACAAATTAGTATTTGATAGTCAAAGGATGTATCGATGCGATTAAGACAAGAAGCAAAGTATTAATAAGTGTTCTTTTCAGTATGTGTAAGTATCTTTGTGGTAGAAACCACCCTGATATTCTAACAGAAATTTGAAGATTTCTTATGTGTTCCAAAGAGAGACCGGCGTTGCTAAATTTTTTTTGTCGTGAGCATTTAGAATCTTGATTGGCTTCTGCGGATGGTAATTCGGTTTTGGGCAAGAATCGGCGGCATCAGGTATCTTTGCTTGATTAGGAATTAGTCAATCAAAATACACTTTTGGCAGCTTGAAGAAAGGTTTCAACATTTGAATTGTTGCTCATCGAATCTGAATGATTATGTGGAATTGTTAGTATAAATATTACTATCAACTTCCTTTTCTGCATTTATAGATTTGGCTTGTTTAAAATATTTTGTATTTCCTTCTCAGTTCTTGGAACTTACCTTACTCCGCACTGTGCGCATACAGTTTGGAGCACATTGATGATATCATTGACGGAAGGTCTTTTCCAAAAAACAGAACCGAGTTTTACAGTTCCTCAACACCCAGTCGTGGAAGATATTATAAAGGAAATGCCGGTTTCCTTCCTGGGCAGGTATTTCATATTTGAGACGATCGTTGGTGAAATACGTTTATGTACTTTGGTAATTTTTTTATAAATAGAGAAGAATTTAAGTTCAGGATAGTTGCGTATTATGCAATTTAATGTTATACATAAAAATCTTAACTGGAAAGCCTTTTGTGACTTTCCACTGTGTAATGCTTTGTCACTTATATCGCATCAACTGTGTGACTACTTTTTGAAAGTATTTCAAGTAAAGAATCTGTTGATTCAATAGCTATGCCCGAATCTCCACACTACCTTAAGTACGTTTTTCCTGCCAACTTAGTGCCCTGGACCTGGGCTTTCTACAAAGAATGTCGATTCGATGTACGAAGCTTTTGTGACGAAAGACACTTTAGTCAAAAAGTTTGCGATGCCGAGTACTGGCAAACCTCTACAAATATTTGCAAACAACGTTTTCCGTTACATCACTGGCGATGTTTATGACGGAAACCAAGTGCTATACATGCTTTCAGGTAAGTTTTAATTGCAAACTCATCAGAAGTTATTTTTGCATGAAGACTCAGATTGCCAGGATTGTTACTTTATTAGAAAAGAGTGATTAAAACGTATATGACTTTTCCAAAACTATACCAAGCTATACCTTATGTTAAATTGAGCAGAAAATTATAAGTTGAAGTCGCTAACAAATTCACCATGGTTTTGATTGTTGGCAGCTGATGGAAACCTTCGCAAGCTGGTTCTTCCACAAGGCAACGTTCATAAGGTCATCACCGTTTCAAAATCAACACTATCTGATGTAAGTAATAGTGAAAGCAAAACTAGTGCTGGTATTCTGCGAAGGTTTGTCGTGCCGCTTGCTTGTTTCAACGTCCATCCAAAATTCCACAACAGCATCAAGATCTTTTTCTTTTTTGAGGCAAAATTATTGCAAAGTCATCAGGTTTGATCGCAGCCCATTTCGTTAAACGTTTGTAGACAAGATTCGGTTGAACGTGCAACGATTCCAAATCGATGCAATTAGTCCAGAGGTGATGTTACAGCTAATTTGGTAATTAGGCACATAGGAATTAGTGCAGTTGCTTCTTTCAATTGTTTACGACTTTTCGGTTTGGCGAAATGACTACGAAACTTATTTTCACGTAACTTCAATTAATGATCAGCATTTTTGAGCATAGCGCCCGGTGCTTCTGGTCTGCACTTTTGAAAGCCTGACATATTGTTGGCTAACTTGGCACACGTGATGCGCCTTTGTTATGGCAAAAGTTTGCCAAAGCACAAAAACGCTTGCATCTAAGCTTGCGAGAATTTTTTTATAAATAAAGGTAGTGCTTGCAGTGTTTGATTGTCTTTTATTTCATAAAAACAGTTCCTTTTCAAAGTGGAAACAAACAGTCCAGTCGTTGACTAAGCGCCACACTGTTAACATCTTCTCTAAAATGATTACAATATGCCGAATATCAGACAAAAACGAATTATTAGAAACCCACGTTAACAATACGATCAACTTTCATAAACACAGCATCAAGTGAACTGACGTTCAGCAACGAGCATTTGACGAAGCGCCGAACATGAGGAACGCCCGATATGCAGCGCGCTTGTTGCATAAAATTTGAATGTTTTTCATGCAAAGAATGATCATACAATCTTGAAAAAAGTTCGCTTTCGTATCACATTCATATCAACGACAGTTTTCATAAACTAATTTCATGCTGAGGCGCGTAACTCACTTGAAATCTTACAAGTACTTGAAACACATTGCTTTTCTTTTAACTGAAGGTCTAAAGGTGTGCCTTTCTATTATACGAATTCAGGCGGGCATGATGTACTGAAAAGTGAGCAACACGCATTTCTTCCTCGTGAAAATATGACATATTTGTCAAAGCTGATAAACTTCATATAGAAGCGGAGAGTGCTGTTTAAATGTGGCAGCAGTGTTTCTGGTGTCGTTTTGCTCAGTGTGAGGACAAAAACAACTGTAATGGACATATTTTCTTTTGTTGCAGATGAAAAGTCCTGTGAAATCCCTATCCGTTGTTACAGAGGTTGGCCTGTTTAATAATGTACTTTCGTCATCAATGTTTAGAACTTCTCGTAGAGTTTTTGTTACGACCTTATCAATTGTTTATGGAGCGTTATCCCCCACAAATTATCAAATTTGCTGCGGAGCGATAAGCAATTTACGGTCCAGCACTCACAGCACATTGATAAATACGACGAAGATTAACTGATGAACTGCTTATAACTGAAAGTATCCATGTAACATTATTACTAAAAATAGTGTTATGCGCAGTAGAAGTTTTTCAAACGTGATCGATGGCCGAATGACACACACTGCACAAATAAACGGCGTTCAGATAATTCTTTTTGCAGGGTTTAGTCATTTTGCTAAAAGACTCCATCATGTGTGCACCTTTAGCTGATTGCTCTTCGTACAAAGCGATTTCTAAATGTCGGTCAGACCCTCACTGTTCATGGGAGACAGTTTCAAGAATAGGTTGTGTGTTAAAGCCTGAATATCGCTCTGGCAGGTGATTACATCATAGATCTCTTGTGGTAATATTTTTAAACTGACCAATGTGTTTTCAAAGCGTTTGTTTTTTACACTGAAGTAACGGGCAATGTGAACTTTCTAAAGAACTCTCTCCAAAGAAATGCAATATAAAAAGTTGCTCTCGTTTTGCAGAATAACAAGAGTTTTTAGTTTGAGTTTGTGAAATAGGAAATGACCATTTCACCAGCAGTTTTGGTTTTAAAAAACTAAAGGTTGAGTTCAAATTCTTTTGACATATAACCACCGATTCGGTGTGTATTGGACATCATATATTTTGGCAGCATTCATTTGCACTTATGCCCGTAGTAGCGGTTTGTTTACCTGAATTGCGTATAAAAATCTTCAGTCTTTATCTGATTTTAAGTATATTATAGCTTCTTTGACTGCAGACAAAACTGCGTGAACATTAGCCTGTACGGACTGACACTGTAGAAAACGAGAATCTCAAATCTGATTCAAACAAATCGTTTTCCTAAACCACCTAACGTTATTTCAGAGATAGTTCATCTCCTGCGTCTCTTTCCGTTGATGTTTCAAATGTTTTCATCACTATATCTTGGAAGAAAAATATTCAATTCGATCGAAGGTTTTATGTTGCCATTGAACGTCTGTCCGATCGGATGACAGTCTACAGCGTATATACTTCGAGAACAACCATTCGGGTACTGCTGCAAAAGTGCTTGAATCACACATTTCCAAAATGTTGATAAACTGTAAAAATGTGCAGTTGTTTTCTTTTCAGGTAAAACAAACAAGTGACATGGCGGGGTGGCGCTACAGAGCAGTGGTTCGCGTTATCGAGGGCGATGTTCCGATCACTGGAGCGGAAACAAGATTCACCATTTGTAAGAATGATTTTGCATTTTGAGAGTGAACTCAACGACATACAAGTTGTTCCGTACAAATGTAATAAACGTAACGCTTGATGTTATCTTGATTATCTTGTCAATACATAGTCAGTTTGCGAGGCTGTGATGAGAGCGGGGGCGCATTTTAAGGCAGAGCGCATGCTTATGACACAAGGAATGCACAGTTGACCACAAATACATGGAAAAAATCAGACTTCAACACATGTAAGAGGTGTTTTGCCTATGGCTACTAGGCCAGAAAAATGCTTCTTTTTCCGTTATGTTCCTTGTCAGCGTTCAACATTTCTAATTCATTTAAAGAACCGATATTTTTCGAAAAACGTAGCCTTCTATCAGCATTGTAAAAGTTGTTATTTCGACGTCACTACCAGTGTTTATGATTTTTATTCCTTCAACCTTTCAATACTCTCAACTTCATCCATATTTTCATTATTATGACCTTGCCTCTTTTTTTAAACTCTCAGCTGCAGAATCAAATCTATTTTCATAGCTTCTCCTGTAGCGCTACACTGTAAAGTGCAATCTTGGCCTCTGCAAAATGACTTGCCTATCAAAACAATACCTAGTAAGATTTTGTCAAACATCTGAAACGCGTTTTTTCCGGTGTTGTTGTTTCACCGCCAGAACGTGCAGAGAATCTTGGCTAGACAATTGAAATAACCTCTTATGTTAGCAAATCTTCAACAGCCGGTCTAATTGAAATTGCATCTCAGGAACAATGTCCTCAGCAACACCAACACTAACCACAAACGTATCGATGTGGTCTGGGCCGGTGCTAAGAATTGCTGGCCCAATTAGAAAATTGATGGCGGGGCCCGCACTCTATACATAAGTAAAATTCATATATGCTTTTACTTTGTGCAGTATGTTCGTCCTTTAAGCAAAAGAATAACTGCATGATATACTAAAATTTTGAAAGACTCTGAATGCTTTATAATTATTTTGTAAAAATAATGAGGATAGCAATTGCAGACATAATGCTTATACACTTTTTTGCAAAGACTCTGAATATATTTTTAAGGTCTATGATTTTAATAATACCAATTGCCAAATTATTTAGTCTCTCTTGTGAAATTGTTGATCGTAAGTTGGTGGTAATTAATTAAAAAAATTTCTTTCACTTGATGCAGCTGTTACAGGCATTGTTAGGAAAACCCTCGAAGCAATAAAAACATTAGGAAATGCTGTAAATCGATTGTCTACTAGCAGGTATTCAAACAGAGCATGAGAGGTGGAGGTACTGGAGGGAAGAAAGTTTCCAGACCTTCAAGTTCTTCAGCCAGCAGTTATCTATCAACGTCATTCGCTGTTTTAGTAACTACGTGTCCAGCAGTAGGCCTACTCTATTTGATTGTGATAGCCGTTGAAGTTGCTTCAAGTTCTGCTGCATGTTTCCTTATTTCTGCCTTATGTACATTTTAAAAGTTATTTAGAAATCCAAACAATTTTAAATGGCCTCTAAGTAGTTCAAGGCTACACTCTATTTTATGGACTGAATTGCTAGTCCTAACACAAAGTTGAAGCACTGCTCTCCGTACGCTTTTTTCCGATCGTCCAAAGGTTGATCTTCAGTTCTGTCTCATATGAAAACATTCTATTTTAGGCGGTTGTTCTTCGTAGTTTTTTTCTTGAAAATGTCTAAACATAATGGTATATTAACATCTTCAGCCAATTCACTAACACCCGCTGCAACATCATTTAAAATCTTGACAATTTTTCCATGCTCTTTATCAATTGTCTATCTATTACAAATTCGTGTTGTAACTCCTAGAAACCCCATGTGGCTTCCAAATGATACTTTGAATTTTCATGCTCACAAAACCTTGTATGGAGATTAGACCAGTTGTTGAATCCACTTGTTGATAATGTACTAGTTGTGTTCTTGCTAAAACGTTGGCAGTAAATGCTATAAATTTAGTCAGCAGACCGAGAGTATAATCCAAGCAAGGTCTTCCAACACTTCCCCCCTGTGAATGTTTCCTCTAACAGAGGAACTTTGAAAAACACAATCTTTTTTCATTTCTTAGAAAGCTGTTCACTGCATATTTAGAGGATCGTTAACTGTTAAAGAATCTCTTACATTTTTATTTGTATATGCTGGTCAACTAATTAGGTCATTTAATTACAACTATACTCACGGATGATCTATCCTTGCGTGATCATCAGGATTGTTTTTTTTTTTTGGTCACAAGTAAGCTTTCCGCTTTGGCACTGTCATGCATTAAAATCATTTTCTATCTAGATTGGATTTTGAAATAAATTTGTTGGATCGGGTTTGGATTTGAAAAACATAAATCCGTTCGTTTCGGCATCCACCGGGATAGAAACAAAACAACGCACGTTTTAAGTTGTGGCCTAGTATACATCTCTTAAAATACTACAAAAAAAGCTTTCAAACCGCATCTCTCTCGCTGCTGGCGCGGGGCCGCTTGAGGCGGGGGGTTCAATTTGAAGATATCGATCAAACAGGCATGAAATCCGCCCTGGATGTGGCATTTTAGTTGCAGCTTGTGTGCAGAAAGTTTTAAAATATAACAATTCGTCAGGTGTGGTAGCGATTTAAAATATAAAAAATTTCTGGCAAAAATCTGTTTCAATTCAGTTTTCCAAAAACATTTACACGAAGCGATGAAGCACTGATAAAGTGTGAGTGGGCTTTGTACTTGAGGGGTTGAAAAGTGTTCAGTTACGAACCTTCCTAAGAAGTTTACTCGACTTGTGAATATTTTTTATGTAAGAACCTTAGTAAGATTTATTCAAGTTGTTTGTAATCCATGGTGACACTGTACTAAGTTGAAGTTATTTACTCGAATTGATTTTGTTCATTATTCAAAGTAAAGAAACAATCTAAAAAATCTATGAAAAAGAGCGCTTATCATCATCCATTACTTAGAATTGGAAACCTGCTTTATTCAGCACAGTTTGCATTTGAGCAAAAATTGGCCTCACAGGGCCTATTAGACCCAATTGAATTTTGGTTCAGCAAAATTGTTTATGTGAAAATAAAGGATATTGTGCAGTCGAACATCACGATTTTGATAACAACATTAAATGAAATAAACTGAAAATGGAATTTCAATAAAAAAAAAACAATCTAAAAGCAGTTGCAAATTTACAACAAAATGTATTTTTGCGGTTTTTGCATTCAGGGTGTGTAGAAAGAAATTCAGTGAAGATATAAAATTGTTGTTATAACCAAACGTTTTGAACACATTCTGGAATAATTTAGTAGTGAAACTGAGATTTCTAAGCAAAAATAGCATGAAAAAATGTTGACAATATTTCTGGACGCAAACCTTCCCTTCTTTCAAATGTGAATGCTATTTATATGAATATCGTTATAATAATCGTATTTCGTCTTAAATGTTTATGTCTACTTTAAGTCGTGTTTTCATCTCATACAGCCTGCAAGTCATATTTCTATCCTAAATATTTTTTGTTCATATTTAAAGAGTTCAATAACATGAAAATAAGTAACAGCTCTCTAAGTCATAAATATTTTTCACCAAACTTGCAAGAGGTATAACACTTTTATATCAGAGTTGTAACTTTAAATCTTTCTCCGAAATGAGGTCCTAAAGTTCATGTTAATATTTCTCTTCAAGTAAACTGTTATAATCTTCAATATTGCTTATAACGTTCACTTTCTCGCAAATAACTATTGTGTACTGTTTTTCTAACTAACCGAGGTACTAGTTTCTATTTCAGCTGCAATTAAGGAGATAACTCAAAAGGCTCTTTGTTTTTGTTTGGTGTTAAATGTTTGCTTCAACAAACTAACATCGATTTTTGTTTATGAAGCTTTGAAAACTCCAAAGCTGGATGTGCTTTTTGTTCATTCAAACGTTGTCTTGATCACATGGAACCATTTGATTTCCGCTCTATCTTATCAAGTGACGTTATATCGAGAGCAAATCAACCGAAGCGCTGAGGTAGCATCTTATATCATGCAATATCCTGATTCCCAACCATCAATCTCCTTCCGCAACCTTGACCACCAACAAAAATATTCAGTGCACGTACAAGCAATATCTCTCGACAAAGTCTATTCTCACTCTGTAAAAGCAACATTTGAACCAAGTACGTTTCGCATTTGTATACTCTAACCCAGTGGTTCTTAACTTTTACCAACACGCCGAACCCCTACGTAGTTTTCCAAGCTTTTTTCAAACCCCATTTTTGCCCAATATAACAGAAAGTAAAAATGAGTCAAGCTACATATTTCAGATGACCTTCGTCAAACCCCTGAACAGGCTCCGTCGAACTCTAGGGGTTCGATCGAACCCAGATTAAAAATTACAGCTCTAACCTGACGCTTTATATCAGAACTGATTTAGGATTATGTATCCCAAAATTTTTCACAGTCGTGAAGATACTTTGTTTATGTTAAATTTTAATTTAAACAGGCTTTGTTTCAAAGTACGGTTGGTTTGTACAGGGTGACGTTTCACATATGATGCGAATAAATGCTAAGGTATTTTACAACTAGTTATAATTAAGGCAGTCATTTGAATTTTTCATCTTCTGCACACTGCAAAGACTTGGAATTTTTGAAGGTATCAAAATATTGTTGCGTGTTGCGAAAAATCCTTGAAATAAATTTTCCCATCTTGTAAAATGTTTGGGAAGGTACTACGACAATCTTAGAATACCGTTCTCCTTGACACTTAACTAAAAAAGCTTGGGTCCCGCTGTTTTTGAATTTGCTAACGATTAAATGTGGGTTTTTTGTCGTTTCTCAATTTCAGTCTGCTGTATATTTCTAATGTTATCCATACTTTGCATGATTCATTGCATCTCAAACCATAAATAGGTTGAGCTGTATCAAGATTTGAAGAATTGAGCACTTTATTTCCTTACTCTAATCTAGGGCTCAACTGCAGGAGGCGTCGTACATGTGCCGCATTATAGGTATTGCTTTTATTACAATGAGACTACTTGACATTGCAGTCAATGCGTTGTACTGTCAGAATCGTGTATCAGAAAATTCACATCGACAGGTTTCAAAGCTGTTTAGGAAACTGAGCGTATGTTTGTCTAAAAGCAAAGTACGTTACTCCAAAATGTAATGAACTGTAAAATTTCTTTGTGCAAATTGATGCATCAATCGTTTGCAGGTTTCTTGCTCAGAAAACGCGTTTTTGGTGAGATTAAATAAACAATGAAAAACAGAAAAGTTCCAACACGATAGCACCAACTCTATGTTTTGCCGAAGTACAAGTTTTTTTTTCGCAGCAAATACCGTCTGAGCTTGTTCTGTAATATGGCGTAGTTTGCATATGTGCTGTTCATTGTGGTTGACAAAAGAAAATTTCTTAGGATTAAATATATACACAACAGCTTGTCTCTACATGTAGACATAAAGACCGCTAAAACATCAATATTATGAACAGTCTTATATAGTTTATAAATAGCAAGTTCGATAGTTACAATTACGACTCACAGAGTTGTTTCCTGTATAGTTTTACTGTATAGCAGAGGTAACAACCATGTATTCTGTATGTTCTTAAGGAATAAATGGTTGGTGTCTCTGATATGAAATATGAAGAAAATAACATAGGTTCTAATATATTTACAAACAGTAAAAACACGTGATTGTACTTTTGATGAAAGTAAATATTTATTTCAGAACTGCTCGTCACTTCATCGATTGCAACATGGGTAGTTGCCTTCGCGTTTGGTATCATAGTTCCCACTGCTGCATTTTTTGTCGCGGTTTATTGCTATTTATCTTTGAAAAAGCAAACATCAAGAAACCGAAAAGGTAAGGTATTTATAACTTTTGTTGGTTTTAGAAATTCCGGCAATAATCCCAGGATTTTGCAAAGGGTCTTCAAAGACAACGTTTGTTCATTGAAAGTGAGGTTTAACCGCTATCAAACAGTTTCAGGGGCTAAAATGAGCAAAATAATTAAACAAAACGAATTAGCTTACGTTTCAAACACTAAGGGCATAACCTTCGTAATCAAATCCTGAGGCTTTGTCAAACATGATGCGCTGAATTGATTCCCTGGGTGAAATCTAAATGAAGCTTTGTTGATCATGCTGTGCTGGTTTCCATGCGAATCCTTGTTGTCTTGAAAGCTGTACATGCGAGTTTGCAACAAATCTACATTGATTATGGAGGCATCTGTGCAGAGTGCACCGCAATTTGTGTCAGAGACGTTCATCTAACCATGACTATTTCACTTTATCAACTTTTCAAAATCACTTTATCGACTTTTCAATTGTTTGCGATTTACTAAAGACCCTTCTTAAGTATTTGAAAGCAACAAATTGTTGTTTTATTTGAACTCAGCTCAGCTATTGTAGCAGTTGCACGCACTGATGTTTGTAACGTTTTCCGATTAAGGTTTGCGATGCTTGCACAGGATGGACACGGATTAGCACTAGCAGTACACAAATGCTTTCAGACAAAAGCACCGTAATCCCTGCGGTACCCCTGATTGTACGTCTGTGAGACAAATACAAAAATGTTTGCGCACGATTCAACTAGAACGTTTGTAGCAGGATGCTACGAATGGCGTGGAACTAGTTAATATCAATAATGTTTGTACACCTGAAAACTTGACAATTACTCTACTCATTGGTCAGTGAAAGAGCGTGTTGATGGAACGCGAGTCTCAGGTGTATTTTAAATTTTCGTTATTACTATTTGATACTTTAAAACAGTCATATTCGCAACTTACTGCATCAGCATTTGTGTGATTAGTGCATTGGTTTGTTTCAAGCACCCACCCATGCGTAAAAGTACAACACAGGCTATACGCACCAATGCGTAAAAGAACAACACAGGCAATATCTCTCCACCCTGCATAAGAGCAATTATTTGCAGGTCAACGTTTTTTAAGGTTTGTATAAAATGTTGATTGATTGCACCGTGGCTTCAAATATCAGCTAATTTTTAATGATTATTCATTTAAGATTGTATCGGATCCAATAGTTCGTAAGCCATTCACATTGCTATGTGGTGATCGAAATAAAAAACGAGCAAATTTCATCTAAAAAAAGACCAGGATGTGTGCGTAAATACTCTGACATGAATTGTCTGCATGTTAAGAAGTTGCTTGCAATGATCAGAAGAGGCAGTTGCTAAAAAAATAACATTAAATCGAAAAAAGATAAAAAAAAGACAGGCAATATTGCCGTTTGGTATTATCACAAGTATTTAGTTTAAAAGCAACGACATAACTGAAAGTTCCACCAAATTTCTTGTCATGTACTTGTGCAAGCATTTTAAGTTCGTGGAAAGTTTCACATGGAGTCATTCTAAACTTTTTAAGTTGGGCATGATTTCTAAAAATGTAACTTCGTTTTGTTTTCTTAATTGTAAAGAGAGTTCTTTGCGATTTGTATTTTCTTATAATGCATTAAAAAACATTTGTTGCACCTAAGCGAAGGAGAAAAGCACATATTAACAAATGGATTCGAAGAATATTTAATTGTTTGCACTGGGTTTATTGTTTTACGTGTTTTAAGGTTCGCAATAAAGTGTTTCGAGCTATTCCAAATCTGAAGACAAAGAAGTCAAAAGAGAACTTGAAACCGGCTTGAAATGACGACCATCCGATTCCAATGATTTTCCAAAGGGACAAAAAATTACAAGCTGTAAACTGACACCTTGCTGTAAAAACGACAGTCAACTCTGACTGCAGCAGGAAATAAGTCCTTTCTTTGTAGCCTATCAGATTCTAAGAGCGGTCTACCTGCGCCCATTTCACTGCTAATCCTGATCTATTAACCCCGTGACAACTTTCGTCGTAAATGTTGCTGCAGTGCTGGTAATTAATTGGCAGCAACATCATTTAATTTTGCTTTGCTGCTATCCATATACCCCGATCACGAAGATAAAAAGACTGTAAGTACCTATGCAATAGAATAGCAAAACTCTGTTTGTTTTCAACTGACAGTGAAAAACACAAGCTTGGTGCATTGCACAGAAAACAATTTACGATCTCTTTTCGCCTGATGTTCTTGACGATAAACAGAAAAGGTGTTTCTGTATATTGCATTCATATGCATGCTTAGCATTCATGCGACAATTGTAATGAAGTATGTTGCGCAATCGTCTGTGTTTATTGTAATGCTTTGTGCATGCTGCAGCTTATTCCATGCAAAATCAACGCTTGTGAATCTTATCTCGCAAATGACATTACCGCCTGTGTTGTGTTCATTTGTACACTCACGTATGTTTGTTTGCAAAGCTTAAAACCTAGTTGCCTAGACGTTTATCGGTTTGTAATAATTTTCCAACATGATTCATTTTCATAAAAATCTTATCGGTAAAACACGCTGGAGATGTTTATATTATGAAGCATTTTATGTTCGCCAGGTAGTCTCATGCTTGTTTAGTTTACTTTACGCACCGTTGTTGCATCACTGTGAAGTTCTACGTATGCCTGCGTATGACGTATGCCGGTTATGGAGAAATAATTCTGGCAAATACACAAAAGGAAATGAAAAATATGTTATGGAAAAGTTGATTCTTTTATTACTCCGGCCCTCTGCCCCTTGGAATTTAAAGAGCAATGCTTGTTTGTTGGAGGTTGATTTAGACGCTTCTGCATGAGCATTGGTTCACGAAGATGGTTGCTGGCAGATTTTAATAACCGCGAAAACCGTCGTTTGTTCTTTGTCTTTTCTTTCTTTCTGTGTAACATAAGAAACAGATTGTGTCAAAACAATAGCGATTTTAGGTTTCAGGTGGTGCACTTAATGTTCTTGGATGACATGAAAGCTGGTGCGCAGCTTCATAGCTTTCCTTTCACAGAAATGTGAAAGCAAACTATTGCATGTGAATTTCTGGTTACTGAAAAGGAAAAGAAACGGTCGCATAAATTTTGTAGGGTTTCTGATTTAAAAGCAGAAGGTTGCAGTTTAAAGCCAATTTTTCCTTTGAAAAGGGTTTCTTCTGAAGAAGGCAGTTTTGCAAAGGCACCACATACTGTTACTTTAAGCATGCAGTGTGAACAAAACCTTTTTGACCAATCATCTACGTACATTATAAAATTTCTAGAAAATTGGATGATGGCTTGGAAAATTTCTTTTGTTTCTATCTATAAAACAAAACTTGTGTGTTGGTGGACAAAACTGTAGAAACTTGCAAAAAACAGAGTAAAAACGTCTGCAGTTCTAGTGGATTTAAAACACTGATCAACCAATGCAAAATTGCTTATTTTCTAAACGGCTTAAAATTCTTGTTCGTAGTTTGTCTCTTCTATGAAGAAGTCATTCCGAGGGAATCAAGTCAGGCCTAGCGTGCTTCTTGTTTCTTTCCTTTAATCGCCTGATGTAAAAATCAAGACCTATAGTTTTACTCCATGCTTTGTCATTCCCACCATGATTAGGACTGAAAAGAAAACAAAACTTGACAGAAACTAACCAAATCTTGTCTCAGTAATGCGGAACCAAATAGAGGATTTATCATATCAGTATCGATATTGTTTATCAGCATTCTATCAACAATGATAGACTGCGATTTATTACATTCCTGTCAACAATGTCAAATCTACAGGCCTTTTTGTACTTGTAAGCCAAAGTTATTCAAACAATTGTTTTATCTTCTCACTCGGCCTAAACTATAGTGACTTTCATATTAGGTTTTCTTTGACAAGCGATATCAAAAACTCTTTTTTCGCAACACTCTTGTGATCGCATTACAGTGTCTTTTGTCCCGTGCAAGTTACATTGCATCCTAGTCAAGTCAAAAGCCAAATCAGGCTTCAGGCAAATTTCCACCTATCGTTAAGCTTTCCACCTGGTTCAACAGCTTGCAAAATTCATTTGGTGTGTTTGCATGGCCGTTGCTATTGCAGATATTACCATTTTGGCTATCCGAAAATGTGTCTAAAATTGGCCATAGCCTCGCAACCACCTGCACGTCGGCAACAATCCAGTGTGACTTTTGAGTTCTGGACAACCTCGTAAGCAGGGCCGCTGAAACCCTAATCTGGAGGATAACCCCGCATGAACATTTCCACAATTAAAGAAAAACCGCAATGAAATACGTCATGTAAGCAGGCTCACTGTGGCGTAAGGGGCGTAATTACTTGTGAAAACACTTTAGGATACCCGCCAGTTTACAGTCGTGCAAAGCTAGTGTGGAGAAAGCATCTTGCAGGGAGAAACGTGCGTAATTATAAGGGAAAACTAGGCGAAAAATGTGGGTTTCTGGTTTTCTGCTGTTTCCTCCAATTAGACTGGAAAGCTTCAAAGCTTTCCAGGTTGACTTGGCTGTGCCAAAGCGATGCATTGTATATAAGAAAAAAATATGTTATTTCAGATTGTTATAAACAAAGTCTAATTGCGAACCCTGTACTTGGTGACTTTATGGAATTTCAGAAGGTCTGGCCAGGTTGATCAGGATTTTGAAACTTAAAAAAAATTCGTTACGGACACGCACCGCACAAAGCATGTGTTTTTCACAACTACGTCATAAATTCACACATGCAAATTTTTTTTTCAAGCTTGGCACTGTCTCAAACAGTTTTCGTCTGTAAAGATAACCCACTATATCGCCAGGGCCCTAATACAATTTGATCAACAAAAGCCAATGTACAAAGCTCTGAGGACCTTTCCATATTTAAGAAATTTGGCATCGAAGAATGAATGCTATCAAACTTTATTGAGCATTATAAAAAATGAACCCCGAACGTAAACGCGCATTTATAGTACTGTAATTTTGCTAATTGCAAGAAAACATAACTGCAGATCGGAAGTAGGCAAGGGAGAAAGACTAGAAGCAGGTGCTCGTGAAATTTGTTTTCGATATTTAGTAATGTATGCGCAGTGGCATAACTAGAGTTTTGAGCCAGGGGCGGCAAAGCTTAGCTGAAAGGGGCCAAGTGGTGACTGTAGGGGGCCCACTAGCCAAAACTAAGAAAAAAAGGTAAGAAATGATAGGGAATCTCGACGTCGTGGATGTATATACTAATTTAAAAAAGCGAAAACACTCCGAAAAGCGCAAAAAAAAAACAACCCAAAGAACACTAAATATCAAAATGTCAACTAAAGGGGTCCCAGTTTTTACATTTAGTTTGCCAGGGGTGCGGATCGCCCCATTGCCCCCCTGTCAGTTACGCCGCTGTGTATGCGTTTCTGCATTATTTGCATCTGGTTTCAGCAAACCTTGTACAACGCTCGGAAAACGTTTCGGAACGAATTTTCCTCGACTATTGCAGACGGTATGGAGCGATAAAAAATAATAACGAAACTTTATTTTTAACTCATAATTTATTAAACATTTGGCCACAGAAGTGGATGATGTGCATTTCGAACCTTGGTCGAAAAATGTGGCGGTGCTACATTCCATGGTTTTATAGTGATGCAATTATTTAGGTGTGGAGTATCACGTGGAAGAGGTGTGGTTCTGGGAAGGATTTTGGGCGCGATTCTCGAGTCTTGCTCGTTGGTGTCGTGGCCCTATTCTACGGCCCTATCCTACTACATGTTCAAAGGTTTGCAGGTTCGAATCACACTGTGCTCAGTTTTGGAAATGTATCAAATTGGTACATCAAAGTGAGTGCATCAACTGTAAAGTTTTTTGAATCTGAAGGTTTACGGATTCAAACCTTGCATTGGTATTTTTTGAAAGTTTAACAAATCAGTGACGTCAATCCAGCGGCGGATCTAGACCAGGCGTTTTGGGGGACAGTCAAATGGGTTCTCACCAAACATATCACTTGTTGACACAAGGTAGTCTGTGACAATCTTTGGACATCACACAAAAGTGGTCAACTTTTGTAGGCCAAGAAAGTGGCTATTTTTGTTGATCGAACTACTCGATCTTTCAGAGATTAACCACAGTTTGAAAGCGCATTATTTTATTAATTAAGAAAACGTTTGAAGCGGATTCCAAAAGATGGGCCTCGTTTTTCACAAGCTAAACATAACTGAGAAGACTGTTGGTGTTGTCCCAAATAAATCGCTTAGATCTACAAAAAGCATTAAAGCCTGAAGCAGGGGTGGGTATTAAAATTTAGGGCCCCGAGGCAAACTCTCAGAAAAGCTACCCAAAACATCACTACTGCGAAAAGCAGATATAGGACTAGGTGGATAAAGAAAGTTAGAAACATACGTGTTGCTTTATTATGAAATACGTATTACCTACTTCAGAGCTTATTGAAAGGTGCCTGCAGAGGGGTTCATAAGCATTTCAACAAAACAATACAAAACCTAAGTGCGAAACACTCAAAGTGGGGGCCCACAGCATCTGTGAAACGGAGGGGCTCAAGGCAGCCGCCCCTAATATCCACCACTGCCCTAAAGCATGCTGCATGCTGGTGTTTGACACTGCTTTGGCTATTCGTAGATCAGAAGAAAGAATGCCTGAAACGTATCCCCGACCTGCTTAGAAGTAGGACAGTTCTTCTTACACTAACACGTGACAACTCAAGCAGTGGCGTAGGAGGCGGGGATGCAGGGGTGTAAGCGCACCACCAAAAGTTTTGATTTGATGAAAATATGGGCAAAATCTATGAAAATTTTCACAAATACCTGAAAATCTGGGCAAACTACCTAAAAATACAGGCAAAAATGGCGCTCAACGTCGTTTCATTTTGAAAAATTGACGCCCAACGTGTGCAGAATCACATGAGGACCTTTTTTTGTAGATCAACCCAAAAGAAGGTGTTCATGATCTGTATGGGGGGAAATATTCGCACAAAGAGTTGCCCGAAAACCTTTCGGGCAAGTTTGAGGACAGTAGGGCAAAAATCTTTCGCACCCCCAAAATTTGCTTGCTCCTACACCTGTGAACTCAAGTCACACGATTGGAGTCTAAAAAATCGCTAAATTACGATCGCGTTTCCAGACGGAGCTTGTGCAGTGACATATGCATGGAGTTCATTGTTGATGCCACAAATAAAAACAAAGCATGAATAAACAGCACTTTCTATGACATTACTCCCATTTTACTTAGCTCTGCTGGCTATCGTGACAAACGATCTCATCATCGCAGGTTAGATTTACAGTACACTTGGCCTAAAAGCATATCACCCTAAAATGTATTAAGCGCCTCTAATAAAGGTAGAATTTCAATCAAGTGTTTATGGTTTCACATATTTCGACATTGGACTGCTGATGTGAAGAAAAAAACATCAATCCCATTAGACCAGGTTTTGAAAAAATTCTGACACTGTTCAACTGAAGTGGGAGCAGGCGGGCTAATCCCCAAAATTCATAATCAATACCATGTTTAGGTTATAATTCCTTGAGTTCATGCATCACTCTCAATGCATTTCTGCCAGATATTGGCCACTGGTGCCAAGCATAGTCATTTTTCACTAGATCTAAAATGTTTGGAATGACCTGTTGATCTAGTGATTTTTCACTGTATACTGGTGATTTTTTGCAAAGTATGCTTTTGAAAAAGTCGGCTGTCTTTTTTCTAACTTGAAAACCCTTTTTTCTGCAAACAGTTGATTACCTGAATCGTTGTGTGAAGATTTGATCCACCAAATAAAAAAGTTTTTCCAATATCAGTTTTTTTATTGTTTTCAGTTCTGCGCTGTTTATTGCTGAAATGCTGCCTATGACCATGTATTTATTTCTTTGTAGGATCACTGCGGTAGAAATATATTGATTAAATGTTAGGTTGATTGGTGTACTTCGTGTGAGTGTTGTCGTTTCAAGCTCTTGAAAGAAACCTGAAGATTGCTTTCCAAGCTTCAGCGTAATCTATTTTAACATACGTGCAAATGGTGTATAGGCTTTAGGCCATATAGTACATAAATGAATGATAAGCAAAATATTTAACTTCAACGCAGCAATTTGTGTCGAGTTGTTTTTTTCATACCTAGTGAATCTCTTTTTGCAAATATTGTGATATTTGCAAAAGAGCCTGTGGCAGGACTGATGGTGCCAAATTGTTGGCTAACGTAGCAGTCCCGTCGCCACGGGGGGATTTTGGCCCTTTTTGGGGGCTTAGCCCCACCAAACAAAACTCTAAGCCCCTCAAATTGAAACATGAAGCACTATAAATCAGTTGAATATTTGTCAATTTTTAGAGTCTCAAGCCTCCCCACGCACAAATCCAAAGGCCCCCCGCAATAACGCAAAGCCCCCCTATTGAAAACGTTCTGGCGACGGTCTGTAACGTAGGCTACATCTGTAGCTTTTAACACGCTGCATTATGGTTCAATCAAGGGTATTAGTTCCATCAAGAAACTCATCCGACATCCACTCACCTTTATCTTGCAAAACGGCGATGCAGACATTCAGCGGACTCATGGACTGCATTGGCAAAAGTCCTGAAACCGTTTTTTGCTTTGAAGATTTCTAAAATCTTGCTTGGGTTTTAAGTTTTCAATATTGCATTCCCATTTTCACGACTGCCTTTCCTTTCGAAGTTGTCATCCGGCATTGAAGGATAAACTAGTAATAAAAACAGACCAAATTTGCGCAGCCCAGCAGCAGGTCGAGAACTGTGCTTATAGTGCTAGCGAAAGCGACCGCGTTTTGAATACCGTCCTTAATCTTGAGTAAGATTGAGCAGCCCTCACGCGGGATAGAAATAGCGAAACAGTTGCATTATTTGGAAAGAATAGCATTGTTGATAATATCGGTAATAGAGGCTGGGTACACGTTCGGCACGGAAATCCTGAAGTTCAACGATGTGTGAAGCATTGTTAAATTGAAAGTATTTTTGATGTCTGTTTTTACTTCGATAGGCACCAAAAAGAGGCGCATTTATATCATACGGTGCAATTCAACGGGGCGCCACACACGTTTCGGGGGTCAATTGCTCCAAACTCAATCTGAGTTGGACTCGGCTGCAGATCTCAGTTTTTTTTTTATCTGTAAACAAGAAATAATGTGCTCTGGAGGCACTGGCACATGAGATGAATAAACCTTTCTCGCGACATTCATTTGGCATCGGAAATCTGTAATGGGAAACCTCAGTTAACTTTTAAATACAGAAGTGTTCAAACGTGACTTACCGGTTCGCCACGACTTGTGACTGCACATAAAGCGAAAAACGTGAATTTGTCATAGTCGTTTATTTACGTGAGCGCTATGTTATCGCAATGGACATACGATTTGCACATCCGTTTACTTGTGTTGTATCCGGTCCAACAGGTAGTGGAAAAACGGAGCTTGTTTCAAGTTCATTGAAAACATTTCTGAAATGATGGTTCCTGTGCCACAAAAAGTTGTATGATGTTTTGGAGAGTGGTAGAATCGCTTTGAAAAAATACAGGATGTTGAGTTTATTGAAGGTCTTGCAGCACAAGATAGTTTTGATAGGTGAGAAAAAGGTTTGGTCATCATTACCGATCTCATGCATGGAATCAACCGATGCGTGACAGAGATTTTCACAAAAAGCAGTCATCATAGACATATAGGCAGGGACGCCGGAACGTCGGTAGGGCAGGGGGGGCAGAAAAAAGTTGAGGGCAATGGAAACTTATGAAAAACAAAAAAATCGTTACCAATTATCAGGCCCGTGACTAGGAGGGGCGTAGGGGATTAATCTGCCCTGAAAAAAAATTTGCCCCTCTCTGGAAAATTGTGTTGGACATAGTTTAAAAAATTTGGGCCCCTATCAGTAAACTCTTTGCCTCCCCTGGTGTCCCAATCTGGTTAGGGCCTGCCAATTATGCTTGCTACCGTTCAACAATAATGTTGACTTCAAAACTAATAAAACAAACTATAGACAACTCGTTTCAATTCGATCTTGATAAATCATAAAATTACTTACGAAAAGACACCTTTGCCCCGCTGTCCCTCGTTTGAAAGGTCAGGGACTCGATGCCACCGCTCTCCGACGTCCCTGCTTGCCGCTATCCGCAGTCACTGTCTCGCTATATTACCTGCCGAGATGTCTGCGTTCAAGAGTCACATACAACAAAACGGCTAATGTCGTAACTTGAAGTGAACATTTGAAGAATTGTTGCCATGTTATTATTACACGATAAAGACCAACAGCAAAACAATCCGCTCGCAAATTTGGCAACTTGCCACTGCAGTCAGTAGCCTAGCCAGCCCAAAAATTTTTTTGGGGGGGAATTTGGTGGGGGCAAAAATGTTTGATTTTAAGTTAATAATACTATTTTGTTTGTGACACCGCCTCTCCAAGCACAAATGATTATATGTTCTAAAAATTGGGGGGGACATGGCCCCCTAGGCCCCCCTGGATACGACTATGCCTGCAGGCAAAGGAGTGGACATTAGTGAACTGCAAGGTCAGCACTGCACGACGCCAGAACAGTGAACCTGGCTCTTGCGCCGTGTGAGTGCCGTACAGGCAAATAAACTGTTATTGCAAGAAATAAATCAATTAATCGGAATTGAGCTGCTGACGTCAAATTTTCTAGAAAGTTTTAGTTCTTAGTCCCAATTTCCAGAGAGGGGAAAATGCCCGTTTTGACCCTGGGGCAGATCCAGCCAATAAGGTTAGGGGGGCGATTTCAGCAATATTTGTTAGTCAAGTCTCATTACGGGTTCACTACTTTTAAGAAAGATGAAGTATAATTCACAACACTTCTGTGACAAAACAGTGGATGACAAAATGGCTTTGTATTGCGAATGCTGTTTTCCGAATCGTACACAGTCATGGTAAATAAGGTTAATTTGTAGGTTTTAGGGGGAGCGATCACCTAAATAGCCCCTCCTGGATGCGCGCCTGCGGACGACCATGGCTTTGACGTAACACGAGCTCAAAACTGTTTGCTTGAGTTCAGTGTAAAAGCACACCCATAGCCATAATAGACATTCTTTTCGCATTTACATGTTTAGCAACAATGTTGACCTCAAAACTAATAACAGAAATGATAGAAAACCATTCTCAATTTAAGGTGTGCGCGAATAGCTACAATAAATTTGTTTCAAATTGATCTTGATAAATCAAGAAATTATTTATGATATTGGTATGTAAGGGCACCTGTGTCCCCGTTACCCCCCTTTCAAAGGACAGATGGGGCAGTGCCCACGTAATGCACCCCCGTTCCGGCGTCCCTGCATATAGGTGTGGTATATATTGTGCAAAACGTCTTTAACAAAGGAAAAGAGCATAGAAGTATTAGTTTGAATTCCGGTTACATAGTTGTCAAACGTCAAAGCTGAAAAGACTTTGTGCAACCTAGACAAGAAAAAAGTGAGTTTGAAACGCAGAAGGGAAATTATTCTAACAGATGGTCTTCTAGCACCTTTGTTATCAGCTGTTGTTCCAGTTATTTTGAGCTCGTTTGGAGTGTTTCCAAGCGTTAAACTGATGGATAGCGTACAGAAAGTGGTATGTGTAGAACCAAGAGTGTTTGAAAACACGAAGGAAAGGCAGCATGAAGAATACCCGCTAGCTAGCGCCATGTCTAGTTTGGATGTTGAAATGAATGCTGTTATTTCTGGTTCTAACCTACCCGCTGAAGACAAAGCCCGTTTGTATGATCCTTGATCAGGTCTTGCAGCGATACCTTGTGTACAGAGAAAACTCAGCAGGGCTCCCACTATAGCTGAAGTCGAAAAACAAACAATTTGACGAAGAGGAATATTATTCAACGTTCCATCTTCGTACAAACAAAAAACAAAGCAACTATCGGATCAGGTTATACAATTTTTCCATTGACAGGAACGACTTAGGAAAGTTCGTACACGCGGAACAAGCCGTGCGCAACTGTAACACTGGGGAAACGATTGTAGCGCAGACGCAAAAATAAGTCAGCTGAACCGCATGGGTGGAACGAATTTTTAAAAAGTTCACGGCTAAGAAAACCTCAGCTAAAACTAAATAACACTTGCATTTTATGCATTTCCGCACTTGCGATCAGCATATCTCAGAGAGAACTATCTGGTGCATTCGAATGTGATTTTTGACACGAAATGAGATGCTACGTGAATTACGTGCGCCACTACGCTTGCGGGCATAATTATTGGAGGCGTTTGGTTCGTGCATTTCGTTGAGTAATGAAGTTTTTTTCTGAATCCTGTTTCGTGTGTGTCATTCATTCAATGTAAGTGCTAGTCACATGAAACATGTTGTCAGAAGTGGGAATCGAACCCACGCCTCCAATCATGCTCGTTTCGCCTAAACATTGCCAAGTTGCAATTAATATTGGCAATTTTTAGGTGAAATGAGCATGATTTGAGTTACATTAGGCTGATATTGCTACAGCGCATCTCCTTTATGCCTTTCAGCACATTTAACATTTTCATGAAAATATCTAATGTTCAATATATCTAATTATTTTACACAGTTGTCTTTTCTCATCAGTGGAATTTTAACTTCTCAGGGTCAACAATTGCGGTAACTTCATGACACCACAGACACCGCAAAAAAAGCATGATCACCCTAAGCTTGGTATATGAAGCTGTAGTTGAATACAAGCTTCATTAAGATCTATTTAAATGCTTATTATATGCGAAGCGGGTGCTAATTAAACAAAATATTAATTTGCGTTTTGTCAGCAGAGGTGGAAATCTCCAGAGTTAATGCACAGGCATCGCCATGGGCGGCTTCAGTATTCAAAAGTATTTCCTTAACTATCCATTTTTTGAATATTTTTCAGTGAGTTTTGGCACTTTTACTTAATTCAATTTACATTTGCGTGTATACCAACTCTTCTAAGTTGTCTCAGACAATGGAAGAATTATCTTTGATCAGACCAAGTTGATTTGTTATTCGCTTGTACGAAGACGGAACGTTGGTTAAAATTTCACTTTCGTCAAAATGCTTCCTTTTTTCGGCTTCGACTATAGTGGGAGCACTGCTGAGCTTTTCTCTGTGCACATTGTATCGTTGCAAGACCTGGTCAATGGTCATACAAAATGGACTTTGTCTGCATTGGATATGTTGGAACGAAAAATAATAGCATTTATTTCAACATCCAGATTAGACACGGCGCAAACTAGCAGGTATTGTTCATGCTACCTTTGCTTCATGACTTCAAACACTCTTGGTTTGACAATAACCATTTTTTGTACGTTATCCATACTCCAGGCAAGCTCAAAATAGCTGCAACAACAGCTGATAACAAAGGTGCAAGAAGACCACCTATTTTGGATAATTTTCCTTTTGCGTTTCAAACTCACTTTTTTCTTGGCTACGTTGCGAAAAGCTTTCTTATGTCTTTTCGGCTGTGACTTTTGCGAGGAGGAAACAGAAATGTTCTCTCGTAACAAGTTGTGACAGCATTCGTAAATTCACATTATCAAGTCATTGTCTGCTGTTTTCATAATGTCCCGTGTGACTTTGGGAGAGGACTGCAAAGAACTCTGAGCATTGGGACTACATGTCGCAAACGAGCAGACATTTCCTCCACTCCGTGGTAATGTAAACCACCCTGTTCTCGCCTGGAAAGTTTTTAGAGCGAAGAGAAAATTTCTCAGGTGTGCTCTGCTTCAAGTCAAATAGCAACTAACCGTAGGGATCCAATGCTGCATCAGCAAAAACCTGTTGAGCGATTTTAAGTCTAGAGCGGTAGGCTTGTTTTCCCAGATGAGTGATCTGCGACGAATCACGTGGGTTCTTAAAAACAACGATGCAGTAGGGATTCAAACTCAGTTTTTCCACTACCTGTTGGATTGGATACAACACAAGTAAAAGGACTTGCGGATCGTACGTCCATTGTTATAAACTGAGCGGTCGCTCAAATAAACGATGATGACAAAATCACCTTTTTCACTCGGATCGACCTTAACATAGCAGAGCATTTATCGACCTTAGCAGCGCAATGCAAGCAAGCGCAAATGTGTCTGCAGGGCAAAAATAAAGCGCTCGGATCTTGGTCAAAACAAATCTTGCACAATAAAGATAACTGCGAGTTTTGGCTTGTCACGTTAACCCCATTTTCGGAGACATAACCAGAATTTCGATACGTTACACTGTTCACAAAATGATAGGCAATGTTAAAAGTAATGTGCAATAACGAATGAAAAGCATAACAAACGTTGCTAAGAGACATCCTGCCGGAATCGGATTTTCCAACTTTCTAAACGGACAGGTGAGTGTTTGCACAATTACGGGATAAACATAGTCCATACCTTTGTGTCGAAGGACGAATTCGCAACGCGATTAGGTAGTGGCAAACCGGTAAGTCACATTTGAAAAGTTCTGCATTTAAATTTTGACTGTAGTTTGCCATTACTTACAGGTTTCTGATGCAAAATGAATGACGGGAGAAAGGTTTATTTATCTCACGTGCCGGTACCACCAGAGCACATTGTTTCATCTTTACGGAAAAAATTGTGTGATCTACAGCCAAGTCCGGCTGAGATTGACGTCACTAATTTGATGAATTTTCAAACATTGGACATGTGTGATTCGAACCGCAAACTTTTGGATCCGAAAACGTGACAGTTGATGCACTCAGATTAACGTCACTAATTCGATAAACTTTAAAAAATTACCATGGCAAGGTTAGAACCCGCACACCTTTGGATTCAAAAACATTACAGTTGATGCACTCACACTGACGTCACTAATTTGATAAATTCCAATACGGAGCACAATGTTATTCTAACCTGCAAACCTTTCGATTTAAAACTGCAGTCATGTCGCTGGATAGGATCATGAAACCAATGTGCAAGACTCGAGAATCGAACCCGCAATCCTTCCCAGCACCACACCTCTTCCACATGATACTCCACCCTTGAACAATTGCACATCATAATACCATGAAATGTAGCACCGCCACATTCTTCCACCAAGCCTCGAAATGCACATCATCCACTACTGACCACCTTTCGCTAATTTTTCCACACATTTTCACTATTTTTTCCATCAGTTTCTCTCCTTACTCCCGTCTCATACGGCTAAGAAGTATGTGATTGCGTTTCACCAGCGTAGGTTGTCATTAGCAGATAGGCCTTCCCACCATATTGCCTTTTGTCTCAAGCGTTATTTTCTGTGAATGAACGTGAAGGCTCCCAACTGCCTCACCGTCATCCAACTATTCGCAACAACCCAAATTTATTGAGTGTGATTTAGATAAGTCTGTGATTCAGCAAACAGGTCAAATTTTACAACCAAACTAAAAGAAAACAGATTATCTTGAGAACGATAAGAGTACTTGTTACTTTTGCTTATTTTCTTTGCAACTGTACGTCATGCGTTTGCCTGTTAACAATTTAAGTAAAGATGAGTTGTTTTTGTCCATTGAATTTCCAATCGGAAGTGCCATGATTAAAATTTTGCAAGAATTGTAATGTTGAAGTAGCTTAATTAAAATATATATTCTTCAGTTGAAGTTGCGAACTTCTAAAGCGACAACAGATTTTTTCATATGTCAAAGCATGAAACAGTCGCAGCACGCAGACCTTAGCCGAGCACGTTATACATTGGTACCCAATGCGTGTATAGAATAAAGATGTGGCTAACTAACCCACCCACTGTAATGACATGTTACTGCGAGCGTCTTCATTTCAAGGCTTTTCAGTCAAATATACCATAAAAAATGTTGGAAAATCGTGTTTCTCGCAAATCGCGCATGCAGCCTACAGGCTTGTCCACAATTACCTGAAGAGCAGAGATGTCCGCAGAGCACAAAAACAATATCGGTTGCCTTGTCAAAGTACATCTTCCACGTGCCTTTGCATGACGTGTTGCAGCTACAAATATCCATACCAATAACAAAATTTTAATCGTACGCTTTTCGCTTTCCTGTCCTCTTCTTGTTTGCTTCATCTTCATCACGTGTGCTTATCTGCCCTGATGCGTTTTGTATTCATTTAAGTAATGTTTTCATTTTTGAGCAGTCACCGATCCCGGTCATACGCACTAAAATTTCTAAAGCCGTGTCCTTGGCAATATCATTTTGTGCACAGTACCAAGTTGTGGTTCGATTTACCAGTTTTATCGTTTCTAAGACCAATCAAGCACGGACAATGTAAAACGACAATTCTAGAGGTACCTCTTGCTTATGCCCAGACTTCACTCTGATTTGCGCTTTAAGACAGAAAACAGAAAAACTTTAGTTGTTCTTTAACAGTCTGCTTCCAATGACTTTGGTTAAAACGGGTTTGTGGGTGATGTTCGTTTAACAGTCTGCTTCCAATGACTTCGGTTAAAACGAGTTTGTGCGTGATGTTCATTTCGACGAGCTAACTATGAACAGCAGATCAAAACTTAAAAACTCCGAGTAACCAAAATTTTGATTACAAAGTCTGCTTAGATTTCTGTGCAAGATTTACACCAGCGAGCATAATGCAGCAGACCATAGCTACATTATACGAAAAGTGAAAATGCAATGAAAACTTTCACCAAAAGCATTTTATTCATTTGTATATGCTATCTACTTCAGCGAAGTGAAAGTTTTCTTTGTTTAGTGCTTACGTCTGTCGTTTACAGGAAGCAAAACCTGCTTTGCTCGCTTGGGATGGGTGGAACTGAAATCCAACATTTCATCACTGCAGCTACAAAGCTAGATCCGAAATTTAACAACAAACGCTTAGCTGTTTTTTCGTCATGTATTACATGTGCCGGCGCATTATTTATCGGTAACTGCGGTTTCTCTTAACTTTCCAATGTATTGCGCGGAGAAATAAACTAAGTTGCTGGACACCTTCAAAACTGGTCAAGTTTCGGCTTGCAATTCCTTTTGAAAAAACCTATAGCAAATTTTTTTTCAGTTAAAAACAATATTTTCGCTAGACTTTCACTACCTTCAACAACTTAGGTATCTTGCTTTTCAGAGGCTAGTATTACCAGACTTTTCATATCAATTATTTCTTGCAAGGTTAACAGGTTACAAAAGTTCGCATAATTGAATAAAAACAAAACATATTACATGCTTGTAACAACAACAGTATGTGGAAGATTCAGTTTATGTTTACGATGGCGAAGTGGAGCATGTAACAAAAAATGGATTTTCACTGACCGCATGTTTACTTTAAAAGTCCCAACAGCTTCATAAAATGTATGCTTTATCTTCATCTCACAACAAGATATTAATGTAGCGGGAAAATTGGTTTCAAATCACTTTTTTTCTCAATGTTCAGAGAGCTACACTGAATTGAGCTCCAGTTTTTGGAGTTTTGAAAAAGTCTTTTAGCTCCTGTAAATCTGAAACATTATCTTGGAATTAGAATTACAACAAAAATTTTAAATGATCTTGCCGTCATAAAAGTTGAAGCCAAATTTAAGATGTTCACCTCACAATGACTCGCATTACAAAACCGGCATTTCACAGTTTCTTACGAATGCTCAAAGTTGAAAGATTCTGATAAAATATCGCAAAAACAAATTGGTGCCATATCGCCGCGCATTTACAAAAACTCTCAGCCGCAAAAACTGGCAGAGCAAAATACAACTATTTTGTATAGTTACAAATCATCATTATATTGTTTAGGTCAGAACACGAAGCCACAGCGGTGCCTTACTGCACCTGGGTCTTCAGAAAATGATATATTTTCTCTGTGGGGCCAGTGAACCTGTGGCCATCCTTGGCAAAGGTTGGCATCAGGGCATAAGTAAGCAATAACATCATTTGCACATCGGCGCCGAAACCTACCTTAAATGAAAAGGAATTAGCACAACGGTGCCAACTATTTGTTAGTTGAAGTTCTGTTTTACGATTGAAAAATTGTTGTTCAAAACCTTTATCAATGTTTTATACTGCAAAAGTGCAATTTTTAATTGCAATTAATTCATCAGCCCTTGTTCGTGTGCATGCACTATGTTCATATTCAAATACAAGCTTCATCCAGATTTGCGAACAGGCCGCCAATTTTCTCTAACTTGTTTCAAGCACGTTTGGAAAGGAATTAACACATGCTTAGCAAATCATAATGTTTGATCGGATTACGTTGTGAAAAAGCGACACGAAAAAAGGCTCAATTTTAACGGCAACCGTAAATCGCTACATAACTTACCTTTGGGAACTGCTCTTGCGTGCAAGGGCTCGTCTGGGTATATTTTTGGAAACACGCGTTTTGCTCTGATTGCCCCACAGGTAATCCCCTGGTTGTTTTCGCATGGTATTCCTGTTTGAAAATGTTTAGTCCAAAGTCCACTCAATCTAAATCCCACTGATCAGCCCAAAGTGATGCGAGTGGTTAGATATTCAAATTTTCCTGTTTCACATTGCTGCTTTGTTTTCCGTTTTATCAAGTAAGATTGGGAGATCAGTTTAATAGCTATTTGCAAACCTTTGGTTCCATCCACTCGTTCCATTTTTGTTTTCTTAACTAAAAAACAAGGAATAGGTTACGTTTGAAATTTCAACCTCGTAAGTAGCAAAAAGTCACGGCATTCCATGAGATGTAATACCTTTTGACCAGGACACTTAAAATTTCGTTTATTTAATGTTCGTATCGCAATCCTTCAAGTTGCGTTTGCTAATAGAGTAAAATTTCACACAGTAAAATGTTTCTCTTAAAAATGTTAAAACAAACGTTTTTGCAAGTTAAATTTTTTTTGTCGGGGAGGAAACATCAACTCCTTTAATCCTACGAAGTAGCAGCTTGTTTTGAATGGTAATTAGTGTTGTGCGTACCGCTCAAAGCGTAAGCTTAACCATTGATTAGTACAGATTAAAAGTGACATACACTGATGAAATTTCCATAGACAAGCGTATATCAAAACAAAACTTTGTTTGACCATGAAATAGAACATTTCTCCTGTCAATTCTTGATTCTGTGAAACACCATCAGGCATTTGTGCTAATGCTCTGCGTGCTAGAATCTGTATTTTTACACCGCTTTTTCCAAATATATCAAATATATTTTGTTCTGTCAAATTTCCTCTGGAAAATACCAAAACTTTCAAAATAGTGAATAGTTTGTTTCTTTATTGAAATTTACGGACACTCTTGGTGGTTGTCGGATGAGCAAGGTTCTCCAGGGCTATATCCAAGCATCAAACCATGTTTTGTTTTTCCGAGTATTGTTACTGTTTTTCATAAGCAATTACATGGCTGTTGAAGTTCCAACCAAAGGTTGTGTAGGCTCTTTCAAGGTAATAACTGCTTTATAGAGTTTTGAACCTCAACGTTTATTCACCATGTCTTCTCCATATTTTTGCTGAACCCAAATCCTTCGCAGCTGTTACTTCAAGGACGGATGAAACGTCAGCTAAAAATAAAAAATTCCTGCGCCATATGAATTGCCACACTTGCAATGCAGTATATCTGAAATAAAACTATCAGGTATATTTGAATTTGATTTTTATAATGTAAGAAGAACATTCAATATTTGCAATGTTTAGGTAAAATGAGCATGGTTTGATGTACAGCAGGCTAATATGTCTAAAGAGCATCTATTTTTACCTTTCAAGATATTTAACATTTTCAATCAAAATATCTAATGTTCAATACTTTATAGTCACCTTTTCGTTTCGTATCAGTCGGCTTTTTAACCTTCCATGTCCAACAGTTGCACTAATTTCATGACACTGGAGACAGAGAAAAAAACGGCCAGGTGGGTTTTGTAAGCAGAAGATAGAAAGCTGCGGCATTAATGCACAGGCAAGGCCGTGAGAGGCTTCAGCATTCAAGTATTTCATTAACCATTCACTTTTTTCAATGTTCAAGTAAGCTTCCGCAGTATTATTTAATTTAATTCATATTTCAAACAAGACTCATAAACTTATCCTGACAGAAAACCATACTCTGCAACAATTAAAGGTTAACAGTAAGAGTTTGATAAAGAGAAAATCTTTTTCTGGGAATGATACACGTAGGAAAATGCCGGTGAAATGGTCAAACAGAATGGAAACAGTCAATTAATGAACATTGCAAAGGAGTACAAAATTATTTCACACGAGGGAGCATGACGCTTTGAATATTAATTTGTGCGTTTAGTTTGTTAAACCATTTATCATCACAAGTATCCACGGAGTAAAAACTGGGTGGTTCTACAAAAGTAGCAGTGTAAGAATCATCAATAGGTGGTTTATTTAGGATGCCATGGAACACTGCATTGTGCCGCGATAAGACCATTTGGTCCCTGTCATCACCCTTAGCGGGTTTGTTCCAAGTATCTCGATGTATTGACCATCTCTTGGAAAATTGATTACAGTTTTGCCAATGTTTCAGAATGCGAACAAAGTCCTCTTGCCACCTAGTCAGAAAAAGTAAAAACAGTTATGCCGAAGATTTAAATAATGGCATCAAAAAAAGCAATACTTCTTTCAAAGAAAAAGCGCATTTTTTATTTGCATTTCCAGTGTTAAATTCCGATAAATTACGTTGAGTTAAGGATCATAACAAACGTGTGTTGTGGCTTCACGGACAGGAGCTTTCAGAACAAGCGTTCAACGAGCACATGCGCATATTCAGAAACAAATGTTCCAAAGACCAGGCTATTTTTTCAAAGTATGTTGAGGGTTTAAGAAAAGGGATCGCCCTTTGCATAGCCTTTAACAGTCTGCTTGCAAAAAAGTGCTGGCCTTCAAATAAGACTCGCCAAGAGGCGATCTGTGCTTTACAGAAAAAAATAGATAATGTACTGCGTGACCTATGCCGAAATGTTGAAAGATAAGCAATACGATGATCGAGATGCAGGTACAGAGAGAATTCAAGCCAATCAACTTCAAGAAACTCAGTTAAGACGAAGTAATACATACATGGATCCTTGCAAACGTACCTCGCCTCGAGAACTGCTCAAACCAGTTAAGACAGCCTGCCAGGACATGAAGTGTGCAGTAAAGTAGCACATTATCTTTTCCTGCTTTTGAACAAAATACGACTTTATCCGGTTGGAGAAACGTTATATGTGTTTCGCTTTTTCCGGATGAATTTCTTTTGATCGTGTTGTTGTGCAAAATATGGTCATAATGAAATTTGTACAGCCTGGTTCTCATGAGAGGCAATTTTTAAAAATACAATGCAATTCATAGATGTAAGCTATGCGTAGCACTTCATAATCTATTGAGTTTTCACACAATTTGTGATTCGATGGCAGCTACGGCTTGTTATCTTGAATTTCTTCTTTCATTGGGGTTCAACAAACAAAAGGAACTTAGGAAAAGCAACAGGCTTAATGGCTGCCTTGACAGAAGCGTCACGTAACAGTGGTCAAAATAGTGTCATACCAGAAACGACAAGCAGTAGTGGAAAGGAAAAAAGGGTTGCTGACGTGCTCATATGAATATCACAGATGACTGCGCTTATGCAGGCAACATGGACGAAAGCCAGTTGCTACAACCAACAGCGCAGCAGAACTACAACCAACAGCGCAGCAGGTGCTTTTTGGAACGACGATACCTTAAATGGTTCAAAGTTTCCAAAAACAGATGTATTAGAAAGACGTGTTAGGCTACCTGTGGAAGTGTTTTTGTGCTCTTGATTAAAATGACAGAAAATAACAGAGGTAACGAAATATGGTTGTGAAAAATCACAATTGTTGCTTAATCGGATTAAGCAACGATTTGAATTGTCTTTTTCACAATTGTCAGAGCTATTTAAAGCAAGTTAAAACAGCGTTCGCTGTTGCATTTGTACTGTTTACTGTCTGGTATTCCAACATTTATCCTTGCATTGCATTTCATGATTTTCAGCAATGCTTGAAATGGCTATTTTGAAGTTTTACTTTTCAAATCCATTTTCTGTCTTTTTAGGCCATTTTTATGATTATGTCACAAAAGTAATGTGATGTTTAACTGCAGTATAGGTGATTTTGTGAAAAAGGATCTTGCTTTGGTGGATGCATGCAAATTAACTGCTGCTGTGTCATTGTTTTAATTTTCTTCCAAATAATGCTTGAACATTTGCCATTTGTCATGTCGACAGTTGAAATGTACCTAAAAATTAATTATTAGTTTAGCAATAGGTTTGCTTCAAATTGTTTCACTGGTTGATAAAGGCTTAAATTCTCTACCACGAGTGTTTTCGAGCCATAGTCTGCCAATACTGTCCAAACGTTCATCTGGATTCCAAAAGTAAGCTAACGGAATTGAAAAACGTGGTTTGAAACGTTTTTACTTATGCTCCAACAATGAATTTGTGCTCCAAAAATTTGATTCTGTAGTTTGATCATTGTCGCATCATTCAGTAAGACACAAACACTGCTGGAAAAAGTGTGGTGTAACCACCGACATTGGCTTGTGCAACTTTTAAAATTTCATCAAACACGCTGGGCGAACACAAAAGATAAGAAATACAGATAAAGGGTTGTCAGATAAAAATTTCCATAAAAAGCCAAACAGTTTCTAACAACAGGCTAGAAAAAATTCAAATCAATTATTTCAAGGCCAGAAAAAAGGGCAAACGTTGTTTATGGTATTGCTATTCCTTTGTCACATAGACACATCTAAATTACAAGAATATCATTAGAAATTTTCTTCGAAATTTGGATTAATTTTTGCTTGGCCTTGTATTTGTGCTCATTATTGATGCTTCTCTGTCTTTTCATGGTTTGTGAGATTCCAAACTTTGGGTACAACGGTGCCACAGTTTGCATACTGATCCATTGACAGCTTTCTACACCCACAGGAAAATCATCTCCCATTCACTACTCTACTCACAATCAGAATGATAAGAACACTTCCTCGACGTCATTGTTGTATTTATATCGCGGACACGCAGACCTGTCTGGAAGCGTTGAGCCAGCTTGGTGCTTGCAAAACACGAAATGAATTTTTGCGTCATCACTGGAAATGTGTGCACTATGTAAACATTTCCAATGATTACGCAAAAAATTTATTTCTAATCTTGCGTATCTCAAATCTTACTGACATCACAACGCTGGCGCCGGTATAATATAGCATTTTTTACAAATACTATGTAAATGTGTTGCCGTACAAAATGGAATAGTAATATTTTCCTTCAGAGGAAACTTTTTCAGCGTAAAAAAGTCAAAAATGAGCCAAAAGGCCACATGAATTCTTTAAGGCTAACCAACTTGAGTTTAGACCATCAAAAGGCCAAAAGGCTAAATAATTTTTTTTAGGCTAATCAACTTCAAACAAGGCCAGATTTCTGACATTTGGCCTAAAAAAGGCCAACCTGACAACCCTGCACCGGTAGTGCATAGTTGACATCTGAGGCGTTCTTACTGGAATATGTGAGTATTATGAACGGGTACTGCAAATCAAAGCAAATCACAGATAATGCTGAGTATGATTCAGCGTACTGCGTTGCAATTAGTTGCATTCAACCAACAAACAGTGTACAACCTATTTTCAAAATCGTGAATATCGGTAAGTTTAATCACCAAAGTTGCACTAGTTTTTCTAGCAAGCAGTCTTCTTTTTTCTGTTATTCCTATGTAGCACTGGTTCATCGATTCCTTTCCTTGAATTTTCTATATAATTTCAATATCAACACAAAGAAAATATTTCCTTAATTTCAGAATGCAGATCAATATGACGTTGAGGTTGACAGGTGCCTTCACGTGGCCCTCCTGTACGACATCGCTACTAATGTCAACTAAACCTGTCAATACGAGAGCAACCACTGCTACCCGCGCTGGATGTGTTCGGCATGGGGTGGGTCATAAAACGCCGTTCTCTGGGCGCGGCAGCAGAAATGCTGCCGAAGACCTACGACCCAGCATACTCCAGCTGAACACCGAGGGGCTTACTGCAGACAAGATCCCTGTCATTGAGCACCTAGCCTATAAGAACAAGGCTTTCATTATCGTCCTACAGGAGACCCACTGCACAACTTCAGACAAGCTAATGATTCCCACTTCTCACTAGCTGGGTCAATCCTGAGCAGGAACCACGGCTTCGCCACGTTTGTCCATGAGCGGTTGGAATGGTCACTGGTCGATCAGTCTCCATATCCATCAGAGACTGAGTGGTTGTGCGTAGACGTTGCAGGATACAAGATCATTAACGTCTACAAACCGCCACGCTAGCTATTTACACCAACGGCCATACCGACGTTGCCACACCCCAGTCTGTACGCTGGTGACTTCAACTGCCAACACGTCAACTGGGGTTACAACAAAACATCCCCTGACGGTGAGACCCTGGACTCCTGGGCAACATCCAACAACCTTGGACTATTTTATAACCCAAAGGAAACAGCCAGATTCTTCTCTCACCGATGGAACGTCGTAACCAACCCAGACCTGGCCTTCGCGAGCTTCGGCCAGGACAGCCGACTGCCGGACAGACGTGTTCTTGGAAAGTTTTCGAGGTCACAACATCGGCCTTCCCTCATAACGCCACCGAAGCTCAAGGTTCCTGTCCACAGCGATCCGGTGAAGCGTTGGAACTCCCACAAGGCTGATTGGAAACGCTTTTGCCTTCTCACAGATGAATCCGTTGAGAGATTGCCACCTCCGGACACATCAAACATTGAGGGAGAATACCAAGATTTTTGCGAGGGCCTACTATCTGCGGCCAAAGATGCATCCCACGTGGCCGTCGGAAGAACTATGTGCCACTCTGGTACAAAGAGTGCGAGACCCTCTATCGCTCCTTCATTCCAGCCCCGGTAGGGACTGACTCTGACAGAGCCGCTTCGTCCCTACTATCTCGACTCGGGCAGAAGAAGCAGGAGCGATGGGAGGAAGCTGTCAATTCCATCGACTTCTCGCACTCTTAGCAGCAAGGCGTGGAGAACCATTTACAAACTTATTGGCAGGTCTGGACGCTCCTTTCACCAGTGCCCCGTCTCGGCAAATTCCATCGCCACGCAGCTCGTGAACAACGGTGCGCACGGGACCGGGTACCGAGAGTCCACAAGGCTGGTCAACAAGGAGCTGTCCGACCAATGGAAGATTCCAACACCTGAAGTCACAGTAACTCTGAACCCTTTAGGCCGGAGAAGCTTGCTGCTGCCCTCAGACGCCTGAAGCCAGGAAAGCCCCGGGATTGGATTCCATCTTCCATGAGTTCATATTCCACGCTGGGTCGGCTCTCAAATTTTGGTTTTGCGATTTCCTCAGTTCCTCCATGCGCCAACTCAAAATTCCAAAAATCTGGAGAAGAGCACTAATAGTTGCGATCCCTAAGCCAGATAAGCCATTGGGGGACCCAAAGAGTTATCGCCCCATATCTCTGCTGTGTGTCCCCTTTTAAATCCTCGAGAGACTCACCTACGCTCGTGTCGACCCAATCATCTACCCACTGCTCCCTCGGGAGCAGGCGGGCTTTCGATACGAGAGGTCGACCTTAGACCAGGTCACCCTGCTGACGCAGGACATGGAGGATAGTTTTTCAGCTAAGAAGAAGGCCGAAGCTGTGTTTGTCGATCTCACAGCAGCCTACGAGACTGTGGCCTCACCTGCAAGCTGCTGCAATTGCTGCCTGATAGACACACGGTCCGTATGACCATGGAAATGGTTGGCAATCGCAGCTTCACCCTCACTACAGGAAACGGCCAAAGGAGCAGTTTACGACGCCTAAAAAACGACGTCCCACAGGAATTTGTCCTGGCGCCCCTTCTCTTCAACACCTACATCTCTGACCTGCCAGCCACCGTCTCCAGAAAAAACGCATATGCTGATGATCCAGCAATCATGCATGCTGATGGAGACTGGCAGGCTGTGGTTGGGATGCTGACCAAGGACATGGCAACTGTAGGTGAATACCTCCAGACTTGGAAGCTAAAGCTCTGCCCTACAAAGACGGTGTCGGCAGTCTTCCATCTTAACAACAAGGAAGCTAAACGAGAGCTTAAAGTCAAATACAACAACGAAACCCTGCCCTTCTGCTCCGAGCCTAAATACCTCGGAGTAACGTTCGACAGGTCGCTCGCGTATCGCCAACACCTTGAGTCACTTCGCAAGAAGCTGACATCACGCGTCGCACTCCTGAGGCGGCTTGCTCGCTCCCGCTAGGGTGCTGGAGCAACAACTCTGCGAACAGCCACTCTAGCCTTGGTCCATTCAACCGCAGAGTACTGCGCGCCTGTCTGGTGACGCAGTGCTCATACCCGCCTCATCGACCACGCCATCAACGACGCCTTGCGAATTGTGACTGAATGTCTGCGTCCTACACCAGCGGACAACCTTCCAATAGTCGCAGGCATCCAACCTTACTGAGCTTCGTCGCAATGGAGCCACACTGTCTCTAGCGCACTGTGAATGGAGCCTGGAAATCTGTTCCACTCAGCGCTCACCCGTCCATCGAGTGCAAACGCACGGCACCTCAAATCGAGACACCCATTTCTACCCGCTGCACAACATCACATCAGTTCGTCTAACAACAACAACATACGTGCGGCGCAGTGGGCGGGTCACCAAGGGAATGCGGAGTGGGCGGACAATCCCACAAGA
>Ga0210059_1000311_pt1 | contig 57349 bp, 25 predicted proteins | sample Ectturendosymbi2_FD_188042 | JGI IMG/M metagenome (GOLD analysis project Ga0210059, IMG submission 188042) | Ecteinascidia turbinata endosymbiont from Florida, USA - Sample 2 (SPAdes) (version 2) | ecosystem: Host-associated > Tunicates > Ascidians > Unclassified | place: Key West, Florida... | reverse complement strand
GTTCACGCTTCAATGCGTTGAGATTCTCCCTCTTGGACTAGTTTTACTTTTGTTTTCTGAATATTAGGACGCAAATCTGCGTAGCTTTAATATTTGTTTATTAAGTTGTAGCACGCATTAATTTTGCGCTGCTACAGCACTGATCTACAGGGTACCTCAAATCCTTGCTTTTACCAAATGTACTTGAAAACTTCCTCAATTGGAACTGAATTTTAAGACTTTTGAGTAGAGTTTTAGATCTAGACTTGCGCTTTCTTACGCCTATCAAAACGCAGAGACGTAAAAGGTTGGCAGACAGAAACGTTTTATTTGAAAAACTGGGTATCACTGACAAAACATTTACAAATTACAGGATCCACAAAGTCCAATTTCCGCTATGAGGTAACATTTTGAAATTCATTGTTTCACTTTTTTTCAAACAACCTCTCTTCAGTTGTTTCTGCCTCATTTCTCTTGACGGCGAGCAAGCATACGGTCAGGGATAGAGCTAACAACACAACCGCTACAATGATGACCATAACAACAAGAACCCAGCTGTCATTTAATTCCGTAACCAGCATCCGCACTCTGTTAATAGAATCTGTGTCAGTTCCGTTGCTCAATCCGCCATCTGCAACAAACCTCAAAACAATCAAAAAAGAGAAGATTGCTCAACACAAACAATTTTTTTCCATAACTGTCAATCGGTTAATGAATCTTTTTCAGGTTATTGGGTCAGTAAATGATTTGTGCAACGACACCATTGAAACGTGTAGAACATAAGAAAACACCTCAGTATATTTTGAATATTGTTGCACGTGAAACTTTTCCAAAAAACACTAAGTATTGCCTTAAGGCAGCAAACAGGTTTTAGGTAAAGGCGTGTTATTTGTTTTATAGACAGAATAACGCAAAACATACTTTCGATACATGAGTCTGCAGCCTTCAGAATAGCGATACAAATTTCCGAATTATTTTTGCGTTAAGCGGCCAGAGGCGAATTTTTTATTTTTGGGGCGCTAGGATATTTTAAATCGGGTCCCTTCAGGAAGGCAGAGATGGCCGTAGTCCCAATATGAGACTCCGACTCCACTCTTGTTCCAAAAGTTTTAAATCCGGATCCGGGTCCGAAAAATTTTCAAATTTCAGAATCCGACGCCTGTTCAAACTCCAAGTACCGTCGATGCAATCAAAATTCAGCAACGTTTTTACTTAAGAAATGCCATATATAAAAACCACGCAGACTCCTGCTACTGCGGAAAATGAAAAGTGACTCCGGATCCGAGTCCTGTTTTTCACAAAATTTTTACTCCGGCGCCGGGCAGCTGGCGAATCATAAAATGCAGGATCCTGTGCCCACCTCTGGTGTACTGTATGCCCTTCTGTCACATTAAGAAACCGGGTTATTGGTTTCGTCTTTTCAACGACAGCTCGTAGTTTATTTGCTTTGGCAGTTGCTTTCTTTCGTTTGCCAGAACCACTCTCATTTGTACGTTCCGTACATAATAACATAGAATCTTCTTAATTCAAGTTCAAACTCATCTTAATTTAGAGTCATCTTAATTTATGTTCAAAATCATCTTAATTTATGTGTCCGTTCATACCTGACATTGGGTTGGCATTCTTAAGTTAATGCAATTGAGCCTACTGTAAATCCACCGTTACCCTGATTACTTTGAATAAAAGAAATGCAACTTACACGTGAAGCTCACTTTGCTAACTAAGCTGATAAGCTCAAGCTGCAAATTGGCCTTACTAACACATCAAGATATGTGTGTAGTCCAACGGTAGTTAAAATCTTTTTCTATGCATTGAGCTGCAGATAGAAATAGCCCAAGATTGCTACAAAACAATTGAAGTCAAAGAACATCCCAGCTTAACACGCACCTATTACAAACAGTTAACATTTTGCTCCATTGAATGTCTGCAGCCTTCGCAACAGTGAAAGCTAGACTTGTCTTTACCCTGTATCATACCCATAAACAGAAAAAAGAGGGAGACCTGGGATGAACGAACGTACCTCACTGGCCTCGTGCAATCTGAAAAGTGGATTCAGCCTTTTTGTTTCACACATTATACGTAGCAATAACCAATTCTCAACGCCATAAAAAAGACTGCTTATCGTCATTCACTTCAATCCTTCGCGGTCATTCTTCTATAGAGATCTTTTGTTGGCGGCATAGTACAAAAATAAGTGTGAACCATTCAACACAAAACTACAAAAATAATTGATTACAAAATTGCTGGAACTAGTCCTTACTCCCAAAATTTTAGGGCCCCCAAAATCGGGAGCTTTGGGCTTAAGCCTTTTTAGCTTAATGGTAAATCCGCGCCTGTAAGCGGTGGTAATACTTTTTCAAAATTCATTATGAATGTTACCTCTGCACAGTCTGCAAATTTATTGACAGTCTTATCTGAGCCGAGAAATGTGGTGAGTCAACGGAAAATCCTTGGATACATCTTTCGAGGATTGCAATTTCCACCTTGGATTTCAGGGAGTTTACGTATCGTTTCCACAAGTTACATGCATTTGCACTCATACTTAGTTTAAATAACCGCACAACAAACATTTCTAAAATTCATGGCAACCTTCACGTAACTTTTTAGACTCGCCACTATTTAAATCTTTGACTTTTTAAAAAATCTGCTGTTGGTGTCTTTTTCGTACTTTCTGCAACCAGAATACTAGCAGGTACATTGATCTTAGAAGCATACCATCAACTTGCTGCGTGTCTCGTTTCCTGACGACGATGATAGGCAGCTGTGACGAGGTCGTTCTTGCGTCAGAGTACTCGTACATCTCACGACGTGTGCGCGAGTTGCAAGCCTTTTTCCGGTAACACATGGGGGAAAAAAGCAAGTATAAATATCAAGCAGAAACATTCTGAATGCAAAAATCTATCTTTTCTTTAAAATAAGTTTAAATACGTAATGCGTTTGTAAAAACAAAAAACGACAACAGTTGGCGTTTCTTACAATTGAGCATTGGATTTCCACTTTTTGGTCGCACAAGTGCACCATCGCGTGGACAAAAAGTTGTTGAGGGGCACCGGCCTGTGTCAGCGCAACAAACTGAAACACGCGGAATTTAAACCGAGCGTCCTCTGGTTGGCTGTTTCTTCCAATTATAATTCCGTCTTGCAGAACCTCATTTGGGTTACGACATCTGCAAGGAAAGAAGCAAGACAATGCCAGTGCTGCTCTATACGCTGAGCTGGTGTTAAACACGATAAAAAAATGAGTCCACAATTGCCTTGTTTGCGAAATTTTTAACAAAATGGTTAACGTACTGCAGACCATTAACAGGACTAATTGTTGTTGCAATCTAAGACATTAACTGTCAAGCAACTCCACCAATAAATATGTGTAAACCATTTGGAAAACTTAAAGTCTTGTTTATGGAACATTCAGCAATTCAGAAGCGACATATACCTACCCTTGAACAATCAAAGGATAAAAAACTGGATCATCTGGTGAGCTGGACGGCGTTGCCCATGCTTTTAACACCTGAAACGTTGCGTAAAGCTTTTGAAGTATTCGCAAGTCGAGTACAGGAATGAAAATCGCAAATTAGCTCAACGAAATACATATGACGAGTTATGCAAGTGCGTAATTGTTGCAATGTGTTTCCCGTAAAAATTACGGAATCAAAACGTTTGTCACGTTGGGAACAGGAGTGAGTTCTTTATGGTTATTTTCAAGCTTTTTTGCCACAAACCAGCAAAATCAAGTAAAAAAGTGACAATGGCCTTGAAACTGTTGGCGTAGCCGTAAGTCATACAAAATAATTTGATTCATATGTTTTAACTAATTTAAAAACCCATCTGTACAAAGAGAAGAAATTGACAGTTTGCCAGTGCGCAAAGATGGCACAGTCTTTGAAAAGGCAGCATTGAAACTAATTTTTCATCATTTCCTTCCGGCTCCGCACGGCGACTTTTTTTTGTTTGGAAACGAAATTTGAACAATAAACGTCTGTATGTCAATCAAAAACTTGGTGCCGTGGTTTGTTTCTTAAGCCAAGAAAATATGAGGTTTTGTAGATTCTACCCAGAAAACTGTTCAAGAGCAGAGCATGTATATATCCGCACACGAAAATAGCTGTTGGTGCGGGAGTGATGATAGACCAACAGTTGCGAAAAAGGAGTCTTTAGCAGTTGCTGAAGCTTCTTTCTTTATCATAGGCATTTAATGGTTGACTTGTAGAAAACAGTTGCAAGTGCTTGCAAGCGTCAAGCAAGGGCGTAACAAGATATTTTGGAAACCATTTAAAAATTATGCTGCTAATTATGTACAATTATCACAGCTATTTTTTCCAATCCATGGAGTGCTTAGTTTGATACAGTTCTGAAAAACTTGAGGAAGTTAATTTTGCAATTTTCTGAATGCTACGAAAGTTGCTGCATGACATTCTTTCAAGACAGTAAATAAATTACGCAATCACGTCGACAGTCGTCCATGCTTACACAGCACGAAAGTTCTCAAGCGCTTGATGCAACAGTTCATTAAGGTGTTCCACGCCTTGCCAGCAATCCAAAGATTTCTTTCCGCGTGTCGGGCAGGCGATTGAGTTTGCAGCTTATATGGAAGATAGGTACGAAGTTGATTTATAGATTAATTTAAACACGCAAACCTCATCACGCAGCTCTCACCTGGACTGTGAATCGGTCACGATCGGCATTTTTCGCGTCCACCGTGACGTAAATATAGTCGTTGACGTTAATTGGCTGATTCTTTGCATATGGCGTACCAAACCAATTGTCGACCCACAATTCCAAATCAATAGTGTAATGCCCGGTCAGATTTCCAGCGTTCACATCCACTGTGCTGATAAAACCATTATGAAGTTAGTGTCTCACGCAGCTGCAACGAGGAGCAGTGAAAGGCATTAACAATGTTGCTTGGTAAGGTGGTATTATTGCGTAAGCAATCATGTGATCATAGGCGCTGGAAGGAGGACATGGGGGGCTTTTGCCCCTGGATCTTGAAATTTGACATTTTTTATTACATTTTTAACGAGAAAGGGTTGTTCACTTAGCTTCGAGGGGAAAAAATTAAATTTTACCACTTTTGTTCCCCCTGGAAAAGTATTTCGGCTACCTATGGAAAATCCACTATTGGCCTCCCCTGGGAAAATCTTTTCAACGCCCATGCACGTGGAAACTTTTAAAGGTATTCCTTTGCACTGCAGTCGTGTATTAATATTCAAAAACTTTTGCAATGAACAAATATCGCCACCTGGTTAGTTACAATAATGTTCCACTCACTTCTTGCCAGGAGTGACAGAAGCGGAGCTGGAGTTTATCGTCGTCGGAAAAGAGCACGAAAAGTTGATGTAAAGTGAACTTGATCGCGAGATCACTGGCCCGTTGTTTCCTGCAAGAGCTTGGATGGCGTTGCTGAACGTTATTTCATCTTTGTTTGCGTTAAGCTGCAGAGAATAAAATCGTTATTAGATGTGGTAAAATGAAACGTGAATCTGTCGACGTCACATCCAAACTGTATAAAACTGCTTTTGAGGTGGCGAATCTTAATTCAAACAAGCAAGAGTTGTTTTGGTGAGTTTATCGAGTTGTATAAGCAACTAACTTGCAGGATGTCTACGACCAACCAACATATAGCCTCTATCGCCCAGCAGCTATCGCTCCTGAAATCAGACCAACCATATCGAGTCACGTGGACAGAGGACACCAATCGATAAACCCCACCACCCAATGTTTAACCAACGACCAGCCTTAGATTAATCAATGTGCATCCTTCGTGTCTCACCTTGATCCATTGATAAAATCACCTGCTGACCCTACTGCGAATGAAGTCAAACTTTTTTGAAGTGCGCTGTGAATACATATTTTGTAAGCTGTATACCGCAAATCCGGCAAAAACTTAATTTACGTTGTACAATTTTTACGCTCGCTGCGTAGTTGCACAGAATCCAACCTGTTAAAATTTATTTTGCATTAAATAACAATGCAACCGGAAACAAATGATTGCAGTCTGTTACGTCCCTTTAAGCAACAAACAGTAAAATATAAAATCAGCAATCATCCATATGTATACACTCTTCGACTAAAGCTGAAAGAACCTTGTATTCGACGATTAAGTAAAGAAAATGTACCGTTTATTGGTTTCATGTTATAGTACATGCACTCTAAGAACTTTGTAGACAAGTTTTTTGAAAATAAGCAGCAGATATTGTGCTAAGCATTAGCCGGAGAATCGATGTTAATTTTCATTAAAACATTTCTAGCATAGGTATCAATCTCAGGAGAGTATTGTAAGTTGTGCAAAACCCGATAGCGTGAAGTTAAGTGCTCACCTTGACATCACCGTTGCACGCATCAAGGTTGCTTACAATGTTAAAAACGTAAAAGATCCCATCTTTCTTTATTTTTAGTTCTCCTTTGCATGTATTCGAGCCATTGCTTGCGAGGCTCACATTTTGTGCCATGAGCCTTGATCGATTGATACCATTCATGAAAAGATCCTTAAGCTTGTACCCGATGGCGTTTAGAGCGCATTTGTGCAGACTGGATAACAAAATATAATACACTTATTGCCCGTAAGTGTGAGAGTGAAAAACCTGTGAAATTGCACCTGGTAAAAAAATTTTAAAAATTAAACACCTTTCCGTATGTAGGAACTCGTAATTTACGGTTTTTATTATACGCATTGAACTCTTTTCATTAAAACGCATTTCTGCAGCTGTTTTGGGTGAATGTCACATCTGTGTTTCGCAGGCTTAATTTCTTTGTTATTAACCATCTACTTCTTTCCGTTTTACCGAACCAGAGCTGAATTTAATCACTGAAAGATGTTGAAATGAATTAAATTTAATAGTTGTCCGGCAGGACTGCGCGATTCATTAAATTAAACAACGGACGACCAAGTGAAAAATGTTCTCAAATTGGAACGTTGATGAGACATACGATCAAAAGCGTTTGAAAACCGTAGATGAACAAAAGTGACTTGTTCTCTCAAAAGAAATGGAATAATAAGATAGAACAAAAATCCTAGCAAAAAGTAATGGACTGTGATGTGGGGATCATAGCTAACTTTTATAAATGCTTATTCAAAAATTTTGAAATAACGCATCTGTGCAGTCGTCTGTATCTCACATGAATTTGAGCCATGGTTGACGACTTAATCTCTCGTCGCATTTATTTTGAATATGCCGCGCTAAAGCGATGCAAGCGACTTTTCTCGCACGGGTATTTATCAAACAAAAAATAGGTATATAATGAATCATCACAAAACTTGAATCTAAAGCACAAAGTAAAAATCAAAGCTGTTTTTGACCGTATGTGTCAAATATGAGTGCGTTTTATTTTCTTCATAGATGAAAAATGTATAGTGGAATTAGTAGCACGTACCAGAGTTTACTTGCTGCTGTTGTTCAATGTTATTCAGTGGGCTAACCAGTGGGTCTTTGAAACAAAATCTTAGTACTTTTTCCTATTTTTGAGAGCTTTTTCTGCTAAATTTGCTGCGATGTTTGAAGCAGGAATAGCATAAAATAAGAACAAGATTTTCAGTTGCCATGGTGGCTTGAGAAGAAATTTCTGCGTTAGTAAAATGAGACAACTCTATCATAATTGTTACGAAAAGCGGAAAGAAGCACGTGTGACCCGAATCCCGTTGACATAAAGAGTAAGAGGCATTAAAAATAGATAAACTCACGTATAAAAAGTTACAAATACGCAAAACCTTTCAAACCGTAGTCACCAACAGAGAAAAAATAACGAAATTCAGTAAAACCCACATGATTTTCATATGGTTCCATTTGCACGTCACTTTGTACACAATGTTTTTGCTGATATTAGCCGAGGAGTAAGGGTTGCCTGGCAACCTTGAACTTGGGAGGCATTCGCATCCTGTTGCTCCGCAAGCGGCGGCACCATCACCACAAGGAGAAACAAGATTTGAACACGAAGCGTTGTTGCCTGCGCAGACAAATAAACGAGTGGTGTAGCACACTCGTCAATGTCAGTGCAACCTAAGCTGTACATGTATTTGACGAGAGTCAAATTCGTAACAAAAATATCTGTTTGTAAATGATAAGATCTATATAAAAGTCTATGAATATTAAGCTAATTTTATACTGTCAACGCTAGCTCAATATGTTTTTCACGCAACCATTGTCTTTGTTTCGTAATAATCACTGCTTTGTGTACTTGCACCCGTTTTTACCTTTTTACTTGGACTGAAGATGCTGTATGGCGAAATCGATATCCGTTAAATAACATCAATGCGTGCTGATTTTTGTTACTTGTGCACAGACAGTACTTGGATATTCAGCAATTGATCGCAAAAAACTGGAACTTGTTGCGTTTCACTTTTAAACCTGTCATGAAATTTTGTTTCTTTCTCAGATGCAGAACAAAATAAACCTCTCAGCTCTAGGGAAACAAATCACGCCGGCATGTCTGGAGTTGCAGCACACACAGCAATAGAAGTCAAATTGTCAATGAATCTAATACTGCGTCACCGCACAGGCGTCTGCTGCCGGTGAACTAGTACTCACCGGGAGGATCACCACACCTCTGCAAACATGTTGACGTGCAGTTGTTTGAGTACGTGACTTGCACTTGGTCCGATGCTGCGCTACAGTTTTGAGTTTTCAGACCTGCAAAAGTAATGTTTTCGCTGATCAGACTGCGTCGACGCGTTTCGTCAATCTCTCGAAAAAAAATTTCCAAAGAAGATTTACAGCATCTTTTAAGCCAAAAATCAACAAAAATACAAGCTTAACTGTCTTTAATAGTGACCATTGAGATTGGAGAGAAAAGTTTAAGATTTTTGTGAGAACCGTCTACGATATATTCGTGCTTCGATTTCGGCCTAAAAAACAGCAGTTTTCGGTTGCCTTACCAACGCCCTAGCTCCTCCGCCGATTGCGCTAGAGATCTGTTCAAGGGCTCAAACAGATCGGCCAGTCTAGTAGATTGCACTCGAAAAAAAATTTTTGGTTGGGGGGTGCGGATTTTTTGTGACTGACGTCATAAGTGAAGTAGTTTTAGTGTCATTTTGGCTCATGTTGCCTGGCATAGGGACCAACCGCTAGGCCAAAGTGTTTCGCTGAAGTTTTCATTGGAAACTAGGCTCGAGTCCGAGTCTTTTGAGCTATTGATCGACTTTCTAGCGTTTGTGGTTCAAACGTTACAATCTAAAATAAACAAATCAATTAATTATCTAATTAGCTAATTAGTCAAATATTTTTACTAACTTACATCACAACTTTTGAACCCGAAACCCCAGCAGGTCATCCAAAGTATCAAAAGACTCGGATTGTAGCCTAGTTTCCAGTAAAATCTTCAGCGACATACTACCACCTAACGGTTGGCGCCCAGGGCCAGGCAAAGTGGACCAAGGTGGCCTAAAAGTCCTCCACTTATGACGTCACTCACAAAAAACCCGCACCCCCAAGCAAAAAATTTTTTTCGAGTGCAGACTAGAAGAATTGCCGCGTCTTTTGAGACTTTTACCGGGTCTGTAGAGCATACCGGAGCGGAGAAATTCCCGCGCAAAGCCACGTGCATTTAGGCGTTTTTTTCCGAAAATCCCCGAAACCTAGCGGACGCCAAAGAGTTAAGCCCTGAAACTGATTTTCTTAAAGCTGCTGAAATTTGCAAACGCTAAGTAGTGCAACTTCAATATGGTGCTGAGAGGTAAAAATAAACACCATATCAAGAGTTGAACTAATCAGAAAATGCATAAAGCTCCCTGACTTGAAAACCCATCCACCATCAAATAAATACTTTGAAACCGTGTTTCATCAGTTCCACCTGGTGAAAAAACATCCAGCGGATGGATCATACGAAAACACTAGCTTTTGTGAGCTGCATACACCCGTAGACAGAGAACGGTTAACGTTAGTATATAACGTCAATGTTTTTCTAAACTAGTCATTCAAATGTGAAAATCGGCATGCTGTTTAACCACAAACATGTTTTGCCCAAGCTAATTCACAACAACGAACGATTAACTATCGCTTGGAGTTAAAGTCATGCAACCATTCTTTGTTGTACGTTTGTATCAAATCTACCAGCGAAGGAAATTGTTGCAAACCTGCGCTGCATGAAATTTGTTCCAAACTCAAAATAATCGCTTTTATGTAAAATCGTTTTGCATATTCTTCACGTTACTGCTCATGATTAAACCAAACTTTGAAAATGCTGCTCGGAAAAATTGTTTTCCCCAAAAAAATTTAATTTCGCTTTTTCCCGCTCTACCTTCCTTTTTCAAACATTTCCCAAATTAAATCTTAACCTTTAAATAAAAGGATCACTTACCTTCAACTTCACGGAATACCAATAAACAAAGAATCAAAGCAATCCCAACAAAGCTTTTCATCTTATCTGTGTTTACTTCATAAGATTTTCTTGAGGGAGCAAGTCGAGCGTATTAGGTTGCGTGGGTTTGTGTAAATAAACTGATATGTTCTACATTGAGTTGAATTGGCTGTTTGCGGACATACAAATCACACCAACAAAGCTGTTCTATAACAAACAACCACATGGTGATGTTCAGAGTTTGAAATTTGACAATTTAAGAACTCATCATAACAGTTTGCATTTTGGAATCCATTTTCACAACCACATATAATAATGTCGCAGTTTCCAAAAAGCAACTCATCCGATCAGAAAATTTTTGCTTTTTCAAACTGTATTTAATCGACAGGCAAACTTAATGCTTACAATATCACGTATTATTTTTCAAGGTCTATAGAAAGAATCTATCACAGATCATGATTCAGTAACAGCGCAGACTGCACTTTTTTGTTATCGCCTTTTGCAGCAACTCCCTATTTCGCTGCAAAGATGCTTCGCCCACGTATTCTGAGGCAAACTGACTGGGATTCGCTTTTTGTCGAATATCAAAATGTTTGTGGTCCACTCTTTCAACAAACAAAGCACAGGCGGAAGTATAAAAAAAAATGATAACGCCAACTCACCCAAGTCCTAGTTTCAGTGCCAACGCAGCAACGGCCTCATCGTGGGAACGCCACACAACCCGGACTCCTAACCCTGCTTCGTAGGTATGGAGACCTAGTCTACATGACGCCTGCGTATATTTCATACGACAACAATGCGGCATCGCAATTCCGCATCCCATCCGGCCTACATATGCAACAGCTGTTCTTGCATTGTTGCATTGTTGTGACACAATAACCAGCGTCGCGATTCAGGCAGGTGTGCGAACGCCGGACCGGTTGTTGCAAAACACCGTGGTGGTTTATGGGTTCTCATGAGACCCCAGAAATTCAAAAAGTTCGACCAACTCTTACGCTCGTCTGGCGTACGCCTACGAAGCTTGCTTAGCTTGTGCAACACATTTGCAAGATTTGACAAACTACCAACAAATCTCACCAAAACGTCGCCAGATCGTCATAACAGTTTAAGCAATGGTAGACAACTACTTTTGCAGGACGAGCCAGATTCGGGAGTGGGCAGTGATTTCATGAAACAGTAATTTCGGCGAGTGTTGGATAAAACAGCATCATACTTTCTGAAAAACATGGCCCATAACTTGATTTGCCATGAAAAGAAAAGCAAATTATTTATTTACATTCTCCAGCCCGGCAGCAAATGAATCACGGACTTCATAGTTTTCATCAAACAGATAGTTATTCTGCTCTGGTTTACAACAAAACTTGCAGATATTGAAAATGCTTTCACACTTAAACGGGAAAAACTTTTAGAGTTCTAAAGAAGAAACTAGAACCATTTGAGTAATTTTTCTTACATTGGTAAATGAAAAGTTTTCAACCTTTGACTAAAACACAAGCATGTTGCATTATAAAGGAAGGAATATTAGCATAAGAATTTTCTAAATGTCAGTGACAGTTTTTCCTGTGCTTCTCTAATTTTTGTGGATTTGCATTCTTTCGTTTGTGCGTGATGAACTGCTCCAAATTCAAAATATTTTCAATTCAACATTACCTAAAAACTAAACAATTTTGAAAAGCAAATAAAAATATGACAAATCTTGGTTGGTGAGTGAAACATGGATTTCGCAGAAAAATCTCGAAAGTTCTTTGTTCACGATATTTTATCATAGGCATTCTCCCCTTTGTAAAGGGTAGGAAAGATGTGTTTTGCAGTAACAGTGATGTGCAAACTCTTTCCAAGAATATTTCAAGGAAACAAACTTGGAACCCAGCTTACATGTTTATGTTTCTGTTGATTTTTGCTCAGTTTATCGTGGCATACAAACGTTGAGCATCTTAAGCGCACCTTCTTTATTCAACTGCAAAGCAACTCGCCAAGTGAAGCGGCAAATCGACACATCATGGCGTAGGTCTGGTAACGTGCCAGGTTAACATCGCTCTGATGTCGTAAGTCATAATTTTCAAAGCCAAAACACCGTTTTAGGGCCTACCTTGAAAACTCATGTGCGAATAAATGGCAAATGACTTCTAACCACTTTTTGGCACAAGAGAGAACACGTTTTTTGCGAACATTGAAGTTGTTCGCCAATATGCCCATTACACACAAAAAAACAAACTTAAGATGTCGGAGCTCATGGTGTATGTCATCCCACCCATACTCATTCTGAGCATTTTAGCAGTTTTTTCTGCAATGTCATAAAATCATGCTGGGCAATCGGTCCTAAAAATTTAAATGGAGCGAAACAAAACCAAAACGCATAGTTTACGATGTGGGATATGGCTTCGTAAAACTGAGGGAATTGTGAAGTTTTTGTCACAACAGACATCTTAATTCAGCACTGCGCTGAACCTGAATTTAACAGGATCCCAATCACAGTCGCAACTTTGCTTTTTAACTGCTTGCTTGAAAATCAGCCAAAGTCAACATCTTTTTCAAGGAAAAAGCATTAAAGCGTATCAAATTAAGTACAAACCAGCAGAGCAGTGGGTTGCTATTGCGTTGGATAACTTTAGAAAATATTTCAGCAACAATTTCAAAGTTATGATGCCATAGTTGCGCGAGCGGATCACAGGAAAACGGTGAGGTGTTATTACTACCACTTGTAATCAATGCTGCGCCACTCCATGTAATCAAAACTGCGCCACAGGCATATTTACATCCATACATATCAAAATATTTAGTAATCTGCAACGTCTTTGACATCCGCAACGTCATGTTTCAATTTTCTCACCTACCATCAAAAGTCTTCCAGGACGCAGGCGAGGTCACTCTTCGTCTCGAGCCAGTTTTTCCAAAGTGATTTTCCAAAACTTTTTCCAGTTTTTGCAGCGAGTGCTACATGATGATGCCGCCGTCGTGAGTATCTCGCCATACGTTCGTACCGATGAGTTAGGCAGCATGGGCGTCGGAAGGATTTTTTCCAGGGGGGAAATAGTGTATTTTCTATGGGGTGACGAAAGGATTTTTATTAGAGAGGGGAAAACATTGGTAAAACTTCATTTTACCAACTTGAAACTAGGACAAAACATTTTCTACTAAAAACATTTTTCTACTAAAAAGTTAATAGGAAAATATCAAATTTCAAAATCCAGGGGATCACGTCTTCCCTGCCCTCCCTTCCGACGCCCATAATAGGATGACTTGCAAGTGACAGCCGCAATCGAATGCAGTTTCAGGATAAACTGAACAACGAAACGTATTTTTGACTCTATCCGCCACGCTCTTGCTTGCTCTAAGTCTGAGACAACACGTCACAATCAAAAAACACGACCAACGTCTTGGTTTCTCCAATTAACCAGACTCAACTATAATCACTTACTTGTCCAAAACCGAGCAACAAGTCGCGTAAATCAATATTTAAAAAACAAAAATTAAATAGAAACCACAGTCTGGGAAGCTGTTTCCGGCAAAAAAACTATTAAAATTTCTTGAATTACCTTTCACCGGTAGGCTGATTTTAGTCTCTTCATTAGTTCTCTGACAACCAGGAGCTTGAATTATTTTTTTAATTTTGAGCTCTGCGTTCAGGCTACACTTAATTTTTCATATATCAAGCTGCAGTGGTAGTTGGTGATATTAGATGAATTAACCAAAAGTACAAAACGCAACAGTACAATGCAGGTGATTGTAAACAGAAATGTAAAAACGCACAAAGAAATATTTTGATAAAAAACCTGACGAAGCAAGGCAGTCCTTCCGGTCTCATTTTCTGAGAATTCATTTCAACCTGCAAGTATCATCACAATATGGACCTTAGTTGCTGAATGAGGAGAATAAGAATGATTGATTTCAATCACATCCCACAAGTTCCTCATGCACAACGTATTTGTATTTTTGCGAATCACGCGCTCACAACCGCTAACTTTAACTTTTGTTCCAGATCTCCGTTGTATGAGAACACGTTATTTTTAAGTTTAACTTAAATTCAGAAAATTCAGAAAATCTTCACAACAACCTAAAATATGTTCAACGCTTCAGTTTGCGCTTAATCTCTCATCAGTAAGATAAAGTGCATCTGATGCAACATATACGAACCTGGAAATGTACACACCGGGGCAAAAATATTTGTCAAAGTCACTTTGGTTTGCAAAACCAAACAATATTGCTAGTTTGCTATACAAAAACTACAAAAACATAAAACGGTCTCATGTTAGAAGTTGATGGCGGCCACAAATATCAAGTGCGGTTACATTTTATCTAATTCGTGCAACAGAACGACATTGCGTCGCATGACGTTTGGCAAACCAAACTTTGACTTCTGATAGTAGTTGACTTTCTTCACCTTGTTGCTCGCAAGATAGTTGAGAAAATAAATCTTTTGTGCGAAGATAAGAAACAGAATAATTTTCTTTCGTGGCAGAGGCGAAGAGTGAAATTGTTCGAGGAATCTCTAATGCTATCTGCTGTAGAAAGTGTCGATCCAAAGGTTGCAGGTTCAACTCTCATCAAAGGTGGCCATGGATCCGGAGTGCCAGAGTGGACTCCGGCAGGATTCTGCGTTTTTCTGTCGGACCCGGATCCAGAGTCAAAAATTCGTGAAAAAACGGACCCGGATCCGGAGTCACTTTTCAATTTCGCCAGTAGCAGGAGTCTGCGTGGTCATTGCTTAAGTAAAACTATGGTATATTTGGGTTAGATCGATCGTAACAGGGGTCGGATGCTCAAATTTGAAAAATTTCCGGATCCGGAATCAAAAATTTTGGAACAGGAGCGGAGTCGGAGTCTGAAAAAGTGACTCCGGGCTCTGGCCACCTCTGACTCTCATTTTCGTTGGAGGGCGATGCAGCATTGTGGCTGCAGTAGTACAACTCCATTTGCACATTAAGTTACTTTATTAGAGAAAGTATTTATACGTATCTGTGTTTGAACACCATTTAAAGTTCAAGCAAAAACTTCATGAATTTGCAAATAATATGAATTAATTGCAGTTCAATCCAACGAACAATGAGAACAAGGTTATTCTTATTTGCAGTGGCTTGGAACTGAGTTATCTCTACCTGCAGTTTTTTCCATGCCAGATGCAGACACAGCATAGTTTTAATCGGCAGCTGTGCATGCGAGAAATGTCGTGTTTTATCTTTTGCTTAGCACGGCTGCATATTCGAATCTGAAACAAATTTAAGAATTGTCTTACCGCTGGTGGGCAGCAAGGGCGTACGCAAGGGGGGTTGGGGTTGGGGTTTAATCCCTCCCCTTGAGCTTGATATTTTATAAAAACTTTATTATAAGGGGAGTGTATAGGGCTTGATTGTTTACAAAAATAAGGGGAGTGCATGTAGAAGAATATGCCAATTATGTCAACAAACTTCGCTTGAAAACATGAATATGACGTCGCAAAAAGCGCACACCAAATACAAATGACCGCCATATGCCACTGAATGAACCCCCCCATGAAAATTTTCTGCGTACGCCACTGGTGAGCAGCAATAGTCTGATGACACAACAGCACAGAACCGCTCACGCGTCAGTGCCTACCACAGAGCAACAGACGATTGAAATAAATTGTGATGACTGCATTCAAACGAGTAGTACATCGCACGTCAGAAGGAAACGATAGGTGTCTTTTAAATCTTCAGTATCCCATCAGTCGAAGATATTATTCACAAAAATTGAAGACTACGGGTCTGCCAATGTAGATCGTCCCAACTCTAAACTACACCAACTTTGGTGTTTGGTACAAAGCACATCAGACAAAGTGTGTTGCCATTTTGGAATTGCGTTTCCATAAAGCAAATGACTTTTGTGGTCCTAATCAGGTTTTCTCAATTGACGTTGTTCTCCCATATTATTTCTATATTTAATGATGGTTGTGATCTCTTTTTTCAGTGTAGCACTGTCATGGCTCTGACTTGAGCAAACAAATTTGATTTCCATGTAGAGGTCGACTGTTCCAAAATATGCGACTGCTCTTTAAAATGTTTTTAAAATTCAAAATTCTGTCAGGGCAAATGAACGTAATATCTTAGTGCTTTGAAAAGTTTCTGCTGATTTCTTAAGCAAATAGTTTGCATAAAACGATGCATCAGCGGTGTCTACCTGAAGATAACTGATATTGCTGAAAAGGAATATTTGGTCAATCCTACGAGCATATTGACTGCCATCCACGCTTCAGTAACGGGCCTCATTTTGAAGCCTGAACGCGGCCCGAGCCCGACATTCATTTTTGAATCCCGATTTAGGCCCGAAAGTCAAATGTACAGAGTGAGTCAAGATATGCGCAACTACGGGGCATTGGTGGCGTATTGCAAACTAATTATGACTAAAAAATTTACAATTCATCATTTTCTATTGAAGATTTAAGCAACTCGATTGCTTCAACAGTAGCTGACTGACGACAAAAGTGTCTGTCGTTGGGAAAAAAATTGTATGTAGACCCGAAATCGGCTTGAAACATTTTGACAAACCTAAGCCTGAACTAGTCTTGAAATTCGGCCAGACCCGAAAAGCCCGGTCTGACTTATAACTCTGCCACGCTCATTGTTACTGCGGTCTCAACTTAATTATAAGGTGCTTTTTTGTGTACTTCAGGTATAGGCAATACCTATATCGCAATTCTGATCGAGTTATTCAAAATCTTTCAGTTTTTAATAATCTATTCAATATCGTTAAACAAATTGATTGACCTAGGTTTAAACAACTGTTACGAGCGATTTTGGCTAAATTTAATTTTGCATGTAATAATGAATAGCACTTTCAGTAAAGCGAGATTTTGAAAAAATCAATTTGTGTTTCTTATCTTATTACATTTATTGTTGAAACTTTTCTCACTGTTTATAGGCTAAGTAATAGCAGGCTTTCTTAGGAGAAAACATATCTGTTGAAAATACAGAAGCCTTCCGTAAACAGCTTTGGTTGTCTGCTTGTTTATCCTGCAATCAAATTGGTAGCACAATATTATGAAAGCAACTTACATTTGCCATGCAGAGCTGAAGAACTCATTCTTTTTGCCAAGAGACGATTAGAGCATTGCTTGTCCAGCTTTGTTCAGATCTTTTGCTTTTCTTTCTTGAACTTATCGTAAACGATTATATCAAAGTGTTTGATGCTAGTTGTTACTGTCGTATATAAAACCATTTACTTTTTAGAAAAAATGCTGACGCAGTAAAGTCGAATACTGCTCGCGGAGTACACCAGACCAGCAGCGATCTTGTCAAAACAATAAGCCAAACACATTTTATTACTCTGTGTAACAATACATCAAATAATGACGAATTGGATGGTTGCCCACCGGGGAGTCCGTTGCTTTCACACACATAAAAGTAGAAAAAAGGGTTGCTAACCTTTATAACCCCAAGTGCCATCGCCTGCGAGGTTTACAGTGCTCAGAGCAACATAAATTTATGTCAGAATTTTTGTTGTTTGTGGTTATACAGGATGAAGCCATGAAATGAATACGCATTTCAAGACTACAGACCAGTTAGGTGGCAGATATTCTAAAGAAAACGAAACGTTGGACTCATTTAGTCGCCATAGGCTGTACGTAGTTCATTTAAATGCTTGCACTAAAATTTACTTTGTCTTTTTTTTGTTTTCCTAGATCTTTATCAAATGCTGGCCTCAAGTAGTCGCTCATCAGAATGAAGCAGGTTTGTGAGAGATACTTTTTCTGAATTGACTTTAAAAAAAGTAACTAGTCACAGCAAAAATTCGCGTGGTGCCGTACATTTTTAAAATCTGTTTGTGGAGCAAACGAAGCAGTCGGCTGGGCCTAGCATAAGTAAACACTTCTTAGATGACGATGAGATGTAGATGAACTCTTGGTGCATTGCTCAAGGGTCAGCCTCCAATTTTTTAAACAGAAATAGACGACCAAGAACAGCTGCATTACTATTTGCCACATGAAGACTGCCTTTTTGCTTTGGGATGCGAGATAACTTGCAGTTCGCTAGCTTGTGAATTCATTGAAATACAATTGCTTCTTAAGTAAAATGTCTTTGTCGGAAAGAAGAAAACAATCTAATTTTTATAAAAAAGATTGTCATTCGTAGCAAAATGTTGCAAGTTGTTTACACTGCAATTTCTTGACAGCTGAAACAGCCATGGTTTGACTTAAGTGTTTTAAACCGGTTCCACTCGCAATGATGAATCCTATCAAGTTTTTGTGCGCTGTTGCCCTGTTCAGCGCCTTTCCTTGCATCAAGTGTTCTTGCACAATGACTGGAGCGGTTGCCTTTTGCAATTCAATGAACATGACCGCCTTGCCTGGGCAAATCAAATACAAGGCACTGCGAGTGCTTGACATCAGTGACAACAAAATAACCTCATTACAGAATGCAAACGCACTCAGGTAAGTTTATCCACCACCTTGTGTCTTGCTTAAATTTTCAAGTGATGATTTGCTGCGCAATCTTTTATTCCAGAAAATCAAGGAGAACCCTGCAGCAATTAAGTCTGCGAAACAACAAGATCGAATACATTCCAGAAGCGTTTCTTGACAACATGACAGCTCTCACGGATTTGGATCTTTCCTGGAACAACCTTAATGGTGAATTGACGTCACGACATTTCGCCGACGTCATCAACTTGGATTTCCTTTCACTCTCACATAATAAGATTGTTTGCCTAAAGGTGAGTGCCCCATACTAATTACAAGCGATGACAGAAAATTCAACTTGTGTTGTTAACGCAACAGTGCCTATATATGTTATTACTGGCAATATACTGGCATTGTCGCCATCATTCACAATTTTGCATGTGTGTTTAAAACATGTCAAAACAGCAAAATTGTCTTTAAATCTACGTTTTACTCTTGAAACTTTCGCTGAAACAGGATGTCTTTGGCCATCTGCGAAGGCTAACCGAATTGGACCTCAGCTTCAACAATTTATCCACTTGGTGCTTCCGCGAAAACTCCATCTGCGATCTTCGCAGTTTAATCGTCTTGCGAATATCAAACAATCCCTTACCAGATCTGTTTGGAGGTAAGATAATATTGCTTGACCACGTACTAGAGTAAACTGATGGACCAGCAGACGAAAATTCAGACGGGAGCAAAAAATTGTAATTTTTAATTTTTTGAATGTACTTTAGATATTTTACCGAAAGGGTGCAAAGTTTGATAATCTCAATGAAAAATTCAGTTTTTGTAGATTTTTAGAAAGGCAATGGCATGGTTTGTCCCCCAGTTCAGTGCCTTCCAGTAACGTGCAACTGATGCGTTTACGCGATCGGATGGGAATGTAACAAAGGTACGACACTTTGACTACATATGAATTGATGTCTTAACCCTTGGCAGGATATTGAAATGCTGTAGCTTTGCAACTAATGGGACGTTGTGAAGGTAACGACGATCGCAATCTTTTGCATTTCAAGCAACCCGTCCACCTCCACTGTCGTTTCACCTAACAAAGCAGTTGCTGATTTCTGCTGAATGACATTTTATTGGAGATGCCTCCTTCTTCGACAGCTTTATTACAAAGTTGTTCGAGCAAATAGTTGTGAAATTGCTGCAATATTCCCGAGAAAAGCTGTTGCTTCTCCACATGAAGTTCTTCAGGTGACTTAACTACCACCACAAACCAAAATGTTTACGGTAAACTGATCAGAACAACCTGGCTATACATTCTGACAAATTTAAAATATTTAGCAAGCTTTAGCTTTCCAATAAGCTGAATTTTTATTCTTTTCATTTGCCACCATACCATGCAACTTGTTTTTAATTTTGTCAGATTCCTTATTTCGTTGTAATAAAGGCGTTTCTTGTAGTTTAAACTGCGTGATTCCATTTACAGTGATACCTTTTATGTTTATTACAATACGCCTATGGTCAGAAGGAGACGTCAAAGCTGCACAGATCTGTTGGACTGCATCAGCATAACATACTTATCTCCACTCAAAACTTTTGTCCCACCTACAGTGAAGAACGCCAACGCAGTATTTTTTAGAATTTTACCAACCTTAGAACTGACTAAAACATGGAAATTTTGCAAAGAATCTTTGCTGATCATGAAAACAGCTGTATGTTGAAACCTCATATATGATTTCGTCAAATCATTGCTTGTTGCGTTGTCGTTTCATCATTAAGTTTCATGGTAACGTTTAGAACTGGTCGTCTAAATAATTTTTTTCAATCAAATGAAAAAAATATGTTTTCGTCAAAGGATTTTCATTTTTTAATGTCAAAAATTAAATATCTGTTGTGTTTTCACAAAAAAGTAATCATTGCATTTAACTGTTTACAGAGCCCGGTAAAGGCGACATGGCGAGTAACATATATTTTTCTTGTTTGAAAACCCTTACGAACCTTCAAGCCTCGAATTGTGGCATTAAGTCAATTCGGAGACACGCGTTCAGAGGACTTCAGCAGTTGACCAGTTTGGATCTTTCACGAAATGCGATTGCTCGTTGGCCAGATGGGATGCTGGATGATGCCAAAAATTTGGTTTATCTTGACCTGGGGGATAATCACTTGAGCCGACTGCCTCCAGACTTTATTGCAAGTAAGATGAACGCCCGCCATATCCTGCTGCGCACCTGCAGCCAGGAGTAAATGACGAAAACCTGTGTTATTTGCTTTGTAGAATGACTGAGAACATACGATGCTATTGTGAAATCGGTGTTTACACACCACATAACTTTTTGCATGATCCTTCCGCAACAGGAAAGTAACCAACAAGGCCGCTCGCAAAATAATATGCAATTGTTCCTTGATAGAGCGACGTGAGCATGCCCTACGATTTATCGTCAATTCCGCTTGTAATTCTTTTCACCACCAATTTCAATTTTCAAAAGAAATTCTGATTGTGTCAGTCAGGGCTGGCCCTAGCACATGCGGGGCCCAATGCAAGACCTGGCCGCGGGGCCCCTCTGAGCAGTGATTTTATGACGTCATTGTGTTCAGTCAACCGTGTTACGATCGTGGTAGAGCGCAGATGTAAAGCGCTAACACGATAATTGAGCACGTTTGCTAACGTTCGAGAGAAAATTTGCTAGTTTTGACGAGAGCGATCTTTGTTAACAATATAATTTATCTGGCGTTTCTACTGAATTCTCAAGCGCAAGGTTCATCTGGCAAAAATGAACATCTACCCAAACACCATGGTGCGAGGCCCCAGAGGTGCGGGGCCCAATGCAGCTGCATCGGTTGCATCGGCTTAAAGCCGGCCCTGGTGGCAGTAGACCAGCGAAGTCATAGCGTTGGGTCTATATGTGTGCCCAATCGCATCACTCCAGTGGCGTAGCCAGCCCAAAAATTTGGGGGGGCGAATTGGGGGGCCAAAATGTTTGATTTTAGGCGATTAACACTATTTTGCTTAGAAAAACGCCTCTCAAAGCACAAAATGTTTTCTGAAATTTTGGGAGGGGCATGTCCCCTTTCGCCCCCCCTGGCTACGCCTGTGTATCACTCCAGTCCCGTGGCCACGGGGGGGGTTTGGGGGCTTAGCCTCCCACACAAAGCTCCAAGCCCCCCCAAATTGAAACATGAAACACTATAAATTAGTTGAGTGTTTGCCAATTTTTAGCGTGTCAAGCCCCCCACACAAACCCAAAGCACTCCCGCAGAAACGCAAAGCCCCCTATTGAAAACTTTTTGGCGACGGTTCTGTATCACTCGACTTTGGTTGGTTCGAATCCCAAACAGAAAACCCAAGTATATTTTTGGGCAGCCGACTGCAAGGTTGAATGTGTTAAAAAATTATTTCTGTTCACAAACCGTCCCAGGTTGTCCAAGCTTGGAATACCTTAGCGTCCGCAGCAACGAACTGCGTTCAGTAAATTTTGAATGGCTACGAAAGTTTGGCACCAACGGAAATAAAGTGGAACCAATCAAGGTAAACTGCTTGGACTCCCTCAAAAAAGAGTGGCAATTTTATCTGAAAAGTGTCAAAGTATCATTGGTATATTTATAGTCAAAAGTTTGGCAATTCCATAAAACCAATTTAACATTGCACGGGCTTGGTTGACAACTTGCAATCAAAGAACTTTGCAATGTAAGCTTTTTGATTATGAAGAGAAATTTGCATTGGGTCGATGTTGTGGTACGTGCAGAGATGAAAACCTGCTCAAGGCCTGAAAAACATCATGTCCCCTATGCTCAGAAATTTTCAAAAACATGTATGGACATAGGTTTCAGATAAAAACAAAAAATTGCTTGATACTCAAATCGATTGAGTACATAGTTATTAAAACAAATATTAATTGCATAAAAATCTTCAACCCATTGAATACACTTACAACTGGCTACTGCATTAAAACGGATATCCGTTTCAGAGGTAGCCTACTTGTACTTTATAAAACCTCGTGATCGCCATATGAGTGTACAAGTTAAATCAAATTTGATAAAAAAATTTTTACCAGCATTGGATAAAAAACGTTTTGCGATAATGCCAAAATTATTTCTAAATTTAATGTCATGGAGAATTTTTAAGGCATTCCGAAAAGTTTCGTGAATTTATTTGTGTGTTATAAATTAGAAGCATACACACTGAACGTGATTCTTTTGTCGAATGTCTAACATTTCTTGTCGTTTTACACTTTTAGCGGGGTTTCACCCGGATTGTCAAAACACTCCAAACTTACATTACTTTGGCGCCACCCCGCAGCCAAGTAAAAACAAGCAAGCCAACGACAAGTCGCGCTGTTGCGAAACTGTGGCTGGACTGGAGCGGTAACCCATGGTTGTGTGACTGCCGAATTCTACCTTTCGTTACCTGGGCTACTGAAGAAGGATCATGGCTGACAAATGTTGGTGGATATCATGACGTCATATGCTACGATCCACCCCGATATCGCGGTTACCCGCTTCTTGATGCTTACGGCACGGAGGTGATCGACAACTGGATTCCTTCCGTATTGGTACAAAATTGCAAAGAAAAGACGACTACAGTGACCCCAAAATACCTGACTGACCCATTAATGCCTCATTATAAACTTTCCCGCACTTGGAATTCTACCAAAGGTGTCGCAAACCCAAGCGATGGGATAAATATTCTGAAATTGGTAAACTGCAGCAAGGCAAAAGAATCTTTTTCAAAAGCAAGCAACAGCTCTGCTGCTATACTGAACGTAACCCGTTCATTTCAGAAAAACAAGACTCAACTTAGAAAAGAAAATTTGACGTCTTTCTATGCTAATATCATAAACCAAGAACCCACAACAATGACGGGCTCTTTGCAAGCATCTTTTGTCTTGGCTAACAACAGTTATACCAGACAGAAAGTCCACAATGCGTCTAATACCACATCAGAGTTTTCATCCAAAGAGATGCAGAAATTCAGCAAAAGTACAAATGAAAACAATGTTTATTACTCTGTTATCATAATTGTAATTGCAGGTGATCTTGTTTTATCTGTGGCACTGCTCGTGTTGATACGCAAGAAATGCTGGCCTCATTTTAGGCTGCGTCGTTTGGCTACAGTTGAGCCGACGTGATTAGCCTAGCACTACATGGCAATGTCACAAAATTTCATCATTATTTTAAAACGTTCGCCAGCGATAAAAACAGTATTAGAATTAATTTTATGTTGCGTGTAGGAGGCGTATATTTTCAGCCTTCACTTGTCGTTTGTTGCTACTCTAAAAACAAGTCAGCAGTAACGTTTTTTGGAAATGGCCACACAATCACAAAAATTAGTTGAAATTCACCAAATATAAATAGCAAAGAGAACCTGAAGTGCAATGCTTATCAGCCAAATTGTCGCCCTGCGGCTTACGGCTTATACATACAAATAGCACAGAGCGGAAATTCTCTTCGGAACATAAGATGCTTTTAAAACTGGTTTTCTGCGCTTTCGTTCATCAGAACTATTTTGGGTAAAGAGTAATATGAGCATAAAAATGTTCAGAATTTCTGCTGGTGCCCACTGCTTAGAAGCACCATATCCTTTTCCTTCTCTCTAGTCAGTGACTTAAGCTTTCTGGACGGATGCGTGAAATCTTTGATTCATGAACCTTACACGAGACAAGTTCATGAATACAAGTGCAAGCGCATTCGCTAAAATCAACCACACACAAGCAACGATCTAATGAAAGACGTCCTTGCCGGGAAACTACAATAGCAGTGGGCCACCTCTCAAAAGGTATATGGCAGGGGTGTGCAACAGGCGGCCCGCGGGCCACAACCCGGCCCGCCAAGCCATTTTGTGTGGCCCTTGCCAACACTCTGATTTTTCCCCATCATGCATGAAAATCCTACTCCGACAGTTTATGTTAAAAATATAAATTTTTCGTGTGGCCCATCTAGATTTCTGTAGCTGGTTATATGGCCCACCGACAAAAAATGTTGCACACCCCTGGTCTATGGCATTACCGGAAAATCAAAACGATTGTTGGAGCTTTTCATTCTTGGTGAAGGATCTCGACTACTTAACTGCCCCGACAACAGTTGCCAACTCGAGTTTAGCTCAGTGGTCTTACATTACTTTCCAATGAAATAATGGATTTGTGATTTGGAAAATGAGATAAAGGGGTAAATATGAACAAGACGTACTTCGTCATTCTCAAACAATGCTTCATATGAGTGAGTCTCTGACAACTATGGCCAGAGCTGCGGGAATTTCAGTGAAGATACAGCCTCCAAACATTTTAGCTTGGTCCTTCGTGTTCTCCCAAAATTGTGCCCAAACTTTAAAGAAATTTTTACTTTACTGTGTTGTAGTATCATAATTGGCTACCCAGCTGCTCGCCCACATGGAAACGTCTTGTTCAGCCTCAGCTAATGACCACTGCCAGCACAGCTTAAGCTAAGAAAAGAACTAGGAAAGGGTGTTTGCTTCCCATTAACACTTCAAGTTTAACTAACATACAAGTATAAGCATTACGTCTGTTATTCTCCATATATTTTGCATAATAAATATTGCTTTTTCATCGGTTTGGAAACGTTGTGCCCCACTATACTATCAACGTAATTTTGATACACAGGATTGGCGAGAAAGCCTTTTAGATAAATAAACTACCCGTACCTTTCATCTAGATCAGCTATGTCCAACCCAGATGGCTTACTGGGCCAAAAAGTATGTCAATGTCTTAACTAGGGCCGCACAGTGAATGACATATTATTGAGGGCCGCACATTGAATGGGTTACTTTGATTTTAGCAAACTAAATGTAGCTTCAGTGTTCGAATCCTAACTGAAACGGTAACAAACGTGACAAAGTGGCACTGAAGACCGCCTGCATCAAAAATGTCAAATTCACGATTACCAAAACAAGGACAGGTTGTCAGTATGCAGCACATTTTCACTGCAGCGAAAACTAAACTGGGCCACACAAAACCTTCGACTGGGCTGCATGCGGCCCACGGGTCACGGGTTGGACATAGCTGATCTAGATTCTAGAAGGTTTTGCCAATTATACTTTTTTACATGCCTCGATTATGATTGACATGTGAGGTTGTAAGCATTGCCTCATTTATCGCATATGCTAACACCGCGTGGTTTGTAGTTCAACCAGTGGCGACTCCGGCACTCTGGTTCCTCGGGCTAGCCGGAGATTTCGATTACGATTTACATTGTAGAACGCCAGCTTGCTTGATTTGTATATTTGTGCCACCACACACTTCACTAATTAATGTTGTTATCACGGGTTCTTTTCACTGGGCTTTGTTACTTTTCATGGTTCGTTCCATGTCTGGCCTTTCGCGTCTATGTTGCAGGTGACCTGAATGAAAAATATCGTTCGTAGTAGGCGTTCTCTCGACTTCGTTCGCTCGCGCTTTCCTCGGGTTCATCCGTTAGCGCCCGAGCTGCCTCTGCAATTAAGTATTTATAAATATTTAATTCATACCAGCCAGTTTGTTTTTTCGACCAATGGAATTGCAATAGAGCTCTGAATTTGAATTCCAATCTATGGACCGTTCCCATCCGAGAATACTTTCAAAATTCAAACGAACGATAAATTGACCACTCGAGCTAATATGAATGAGCCTGGTGCTCAGAGGACTAACTGGCGTTATTAATAGTCTGTGACGTACGTTGCAAAGCAATTAACGAGTTCTCTTGAGAACTCAATGGTTGTTACGAAACCCACGTCACGGGACCACCGTAGTGCCAGCCAGAATGAGAGCAAATGGAAATTGCAGTGACGCAAGCCTCGAACGGTTGCATTCAGTCAGTATAATTGCGACTTGCAGATCATTTTGCAAATCTTTATTTTATTGCTGTTTTTTACCCTTAAAATAAAAATGGAGAAAGCATAATCGTAGGTAGAAGGAATAACTCGTTTTGGGACCAGAAATATCGTGGAAATGCGAGAAATTATATGAAAAGGTTCCTGCATTGAAACCTCAAGTTAGCACTCGAACAACATTCCAGATAAAATGGTACGGGCTGTAATCTGCACAGTAGCGTAGCCAGCCCAAACGTTTGGGAGGTCAAATATTTTGAATTTAAGCGAGCAACAGTATCTGGCTGAGGACATCGCGTCTCGAAGCACAAAACATTAAGATAAGCTAGAAATTTAGGGGGCATGGCCCCTTTTTCCCCCTAGCTATGTCTATGAATCTGGATGCAAAACACGTGCCAGAGTGACGCTGTTGACATGGACTCACTCCTAAGTTTCACGCTTTGTTCGTCATTATTAAACTTTGAACTTTGATGACCACGAAGTTGCTGTCGAAATCCTTCATGGTATAATTAAAATCACCGGTTTTGCGTGGTTATTTTTGACTTAATCATTCATTAGCGCAAAAAGTAAAACGCCTTGACGCTTAAGCACAAGGAAACTTAAATTAAGAAGGGACAAACCCACAGAGAAAGTTATCATTAGCAAATGCTAAGACGTTTGAGAAGAATTCTTCGACAAATTAAGTCAAAGTATACGAAACACTTACAAAAGCACATGATGTAAATGAATCTATATTGGACGTTTCGAAACACTGCTGTTTTCATTGTTAGCAAAGTTATAAAAGCATTTTGTGTGAAAGCGTCGGAGCTAAAGCATTTTGACAGCAGCTGTTCCAAGCATCCGCAAGGTGGCGGCTGCAGCCTACCTGCAGAATCGCCGAGGTATCCAGTTAAAAACTAATTTTGTCCCTCGCCTTGGTGTGGAGCCACGCGACCTTCAACACGCTCCGTTGTAAGTTTGTCTTCAGAGGCGTGGTCTGTGGCGTGTGTGTTTGAATGGGATCGACACTTAAGTGTAATTAGGCCGCAAGTGACTGTTCACCACGTCACTGCACAACATGTCTGTTTGCTGATCGATGCGGCAGCATCAATTCAGGCCAGAAGAACAGAAGCACTTCGTTGGTACCCGCAGTACACGAACATGGTTGACCGCCGAATGGGAACGGCACGAGCACTTTTTCATTGCAGAAGATGGTGCCTAGCAAGCTCATGAGATAACAGCCTCGTCCGTGAAGTAGCAGTCAGCGGACAAGCGTGATGTGTCATCGTTATCTGCTACAGAGAGCTTCAAACATGATTGACAGTCCTGTTGATGTACTCATCACTTGCTTATGGTGCCCGTAGCTATGATTGCAGATATCCGCAGTGGCTTATGCAAAAAGCATTCTACAACTGCACACTAAATGTGTAAACTGCAATTTTTTCACTCAACAACTACAACCAAGTTGGGCATTGAATACCTTTGTTGTTTCGCGATTTTGCAAAGTGGATTTTGCATGAAGTGTGCAACTTGTAATTGAACAAGGCTCAAAGCGTTTTTTGCTGCTTTAAGGGTTTAATGAGCTAAACCCATAGCCTAAACACCAGCAGTTATCAGTTTTTTTATGTGGAAATTCACAGGAGTAAAAATTCTCAATTATGCGTTTAGCTTTAAAAGCTTAGTTCTATTTATTTTCTTATATTCATTAAATTTTGCGTAGCGTATCGAGATTGAAGTTTTGCAATTTGAAATTTACAACGGACGATCACTCCTCATGCTATTGCAATTAAAACTGCTGCGTTCGAACTGGTTTACGAAAATCATTTGAAGTGAAAACTTTACCTTCAAGCAGTTAAGGTTGTCGGTTAGCAGCAGCAGCAGCAGCAGTAAAGTCAAATACAAATATGTAACCGTCTGCACATTGGAATGAGTAGTCCAAGCTGTCAAATCGTACGAGCGAAATCATAATGCTTTCGTTTTGAATGTTCCAGCGCGGCTGCCGTAAAGACGACCAGCAACGCCTTTACGGCCACCTCGGTTCAAACCCAGCTGCCTTTTATTTGTGAACTGAGCCTGACCTTTAGATGATCACGCCACAGAGCCAAGGCCTGCCACAAAGCTAACAAACACCAACAAGCGTTGCGTGGAAGGTCAAGACGGTGTAACGCGAGCACGGTGGTAAAAGCGATATAAATAGGGCGCATTTACAATATGCCAGAATCGTGCTGCTTTTAAACGAAGCGACCCAGACTGGGTACAAGCAACAGTTTCTAAATCTACCAAAATTCAAGTCCGTGCGCGTTTTCGCCCAATAAAGCTCACGCGATCACACGACTTGTTACGTAGCAAATTTTGCGCGGGAAAGTTCGCGGTAGCTCAGGGCGGTGAGACTGCGGGCGTTCTGGATAACGTGGTTGTTGTGATAAAAAGCATTGGTCAGAGAGTACTGAGCTACTTCGTGCCTGATGATGCATGAGCTAGCAATGGCAAATGCGTTGACGTGATGTGGAGTGCTTGGGTACAGCCGAGTTCAAGTCACAGGAACCCGAAACCGTTTCCAGCAAATTCTGTTGCTGACGCTGATTACGAAGCTTAAGTCGTAACCAGCCGAAATGTTTTGAGCAGGGTAACCAATTTCAGAAAGTTCAAACCTCCAAACTTTACCAATAACATAAAGCTATCAATAACATAAACATAAAGCTTGGAAATAAAGCTACCAATAACATAAACATAAAGCTTGGATAGTTTCGCGAAGAATTCCGAAGTTTTTAAAAAGTTTTATCCCTGATATTCCCGTCGATTATTTGTGTCTCTGGTGTTTCTTAATTGTTTGCATACCTGATACATTTTGTACAGGTTTATGTACTGCCAAAGAAGTGCGAGACGATGGTAGGCCTCTTAAGAAAGTCAAGGTGGTTGTGGAATAAAATATTCATTAGAACGTTGATGATCTGTGAATAAAGGCGATGTGTTGCTTTAAAGCCGATGCTTTGTGAAAAAAATGATTGCACCGTTTTCTTCTTGGCCTTAACTATTTTCATTGTTTTGCGTTCCATCTCGTATTTCTTCGGCTAATTGCACCCAACGGATGTGCATTTCCAAGGAAAAGTTAATGAAAACAGCACACGTTTTGTATACCTTATAGCACCACACAACTCCCAACGCTGCTATAAATACCACTGCAAAAGGAAAAATGTATGATTGAATCGACTGGACACCGAAACTTAAAGACTTCAGGTGACTCCGCAACAATTACTCGTATGCGTGATTCTGACTTAAATCGCCATGGCTAAAAACTGACTCTGATTGACATACAGCCTGCTGCAAGTGCCGCTAATTGAACTCGAGGGTGTTAGGACTCGGGCATGGGTCGACTCCCAGATTAATGACTCACGCCCATTTTTGTATTGTGCCACTGATACATTGCTTCCGATTGAAATTTAAACAACTTCTGGGTTTCATAAAGCTTTGCAAATTTTCTCAGCTTAAATTGGATAAAATTTAATGCAGCATCAGTTGAAACTGGTTGAGTGAAGCTACTTCTTGCAAGATTTTGTTGACCTTCCAAATGGATGTTGATTTTGATTTGAAGCTTATGTCTATTTTTATCAAATTTTCCAAGTTTCTTCCTTTTTCTGCTTAAATCAAAATAGATTTTGATTGCAAGTAATTTTTCAACTTTTTCTTTACTTTTTTAATGTGTATATAATTTCACCTTGAACATTCAGAATGTTCAACTTGGATTAAGTTTGGTAATGTTTTTGTTTTTTTAAAAAAGATTAAGCTCAGATCATCCTGCAACGTACAAATGTAAATAATCTGACACTCATGGACTACGTATTTTACACAGCAACTACAAGAACGCTAGAAAAAATTCAATGGTACTGTGATATCTTTGCTTGAATGCGCCTTTCCGTTGAACTTTTGTCTTGAAAGCCTCGTCTTTGACATAATTTTTAAGACCTTTATAAAACTTTCGTTTCTTTTCAATTCGCAAGCTATACATAAAAAGATATATAATTTACCCGTGATGCCGTGATTTGATAGATGTTAACAAGCGACCGATCATATCTATAATGTCGCAGTAAAATAGTGCTTGACAAAGCTTTTGACGCAAGAGATTGTCATTTGTTACGATATATGGTAGAATCGAGTTAAACAGTAATTTGTGCGATTATGTTTTTCCTCAGTAATATGTGCCCATCCGTCAGTGAAGTCCAACTGAAATCAACAGCTTCCTGTGAAACAACACATCGCCATAAGTTTAGTTTATTTACGAAGCAAAGACACAAAGCTTGGACATCTTTTGCATATTTCCAGGAGTTTTCTAAAATTTGACCCAAGAGTGAAAAATAGTTCTGTCTTGTTCCTGGCAATTGGAAACCATCTTTTATTTGATTTTCTCCCATGCCACCCTTTTGCCTTTTGAACACTTGCACCACCGTAAGTGGGCACTTTTCTGCACCCCATGCAAAAAACATCCGGCTTGTTGTGAAGCCGAGCTAATAACACCATAGCTTCTTTGCTTCGTTGCCGTCTTTCTCCTGCGATTCACCGGCCAGTTCCTTGCATCCTGTCTGTCGTCACGTTGAGTTGTTTCCATCTACATTAATCCAGCAGCTGACCAATTTACTCCACCTTTGAATAACCGCCATCCCTTATATTTCTTCTAAGGATTATGCTGTTTTTAGCTCTGGATAAACAGTTCAGTTCTCAAACAGCGTGTTATTTTTGCATCGTCAGCTTCACTGCACGCTGAAAACGTGCGATAGAAACGCGTGATTTAGCATGGTAGGAACCGCGATAAGTTGTGTTGATGTCTCTTGGCCTGATGGTGTTTCGCATGATTCTGAATATGAAGTAAGTTTTGGTGCAAATACAGTTATTTTTTGTTTACATGTTGGGCTCGCCAAGATATGTTTGAGGCTGTGAAAATTAGAATAGCCTAGTTTTGTCACCTGCTCTAAATAATTTTGTACTATGCAAACAAACTACAGTAAGATGAACATCTTGAGGTCAGTTTAGTCAAAACATTTTACTTTTGTAGGTGTAGAAAACACCAGAGTTTTGTATTTATCATTTATACAAACTGTTGTTTTCAGAATACATTTTTAAAAACTTCAAAAAGCTTTAAAAAAGTATCAAACTAAAGCAAAGAGCATGTTGTCCGTTTATGCAAAACACCTCAGTTGTGGCAAGCAGCAAAATTGTCGCAATAATATTGTATGTAGTAGACCGCAACGTCATGTCATTTGCTCCAGAACAATTTGCTTTGTTTTTAGAGAACGTTTGTTTACAATCTCAAAGTTTACTGTAAGTGTGGGATTACCATTCACACTTGTGAAGGTTGCGATACATATATCAAGCCACTCACATAACACGCGGATCTGGTAGAAGTACGCTTGTTTCTTGTGCTACGCCATGTTTTCGCACAACAACACGCTTGCTACAAGCATGGTGGAAAATTGATGTTGGAACTGATGCCAGCGTGGTCGACGAAGTAATGCAGTAATCTAAATTCATATCAAAAATCTCATTTCGCAGTACTACCACAGCATAGGAAGATGAATTCGCTATAAAATATAGCTCAGAAAGAAAATGGAGTAACGAAGCTCGCAGAATCCTCTTCTGCTGCTCGGATTCTGAAAAGAAAGGGGCATCAGACTATTGAAATGTTTGTCTGCCATATAAATAGCTCAGACGTTCAAATCAATCACTATAACTTATGGTTGATAATATATATATATTTTTTTTTTTGAAAAAGCAATCACACCGATCTCCCTCACACTCATACCAAGCCTCTACAACAGTTGCAAACAGATTATACGACAACGTGCTTCGTTTTGATCTAGTCATGGGCAAGCTTACTGCTCTCGCGGGCAATTTTATGGCCAGCGGGAACCACTACGGGCCATTGTTACTTACAAGTGCATCTACTTTTCACCAAATAAAGTGTTTTCAGCGCAGCAGGTTCGCTGCTTTTGGCTTGGCCGGCCATTTTAACGTGCGCGGGTTAATCACAGCAAAACTTCGTGGGCCATGGCTCTTGGCTTCACATGACGGCGATTTGCCTATCGCTGTCTGTGCAGTCGCTTTAAACTAACCCTTGCAAACTGCAAGAAAGCTAGAAAGCTTAAAATCCACATAAATCGTGTGAGTTTTTTCAGGTAGAAGCATTAAAGATGCAATTGCAGATCTTGAATAGAGTCTCGGCATTTATAAAGAAAAAGAAGAGTGCCTTTTCAAGATAACAGGATGAAATGATGAAGTTTTAACAAGATTTTAATCTCGTTTAGGCTGCTGTGAAAAGCTTCTATGTGTAATAAAGAGCAATAAACGCACAAATATTTTGATATCCGTAAGAATTACAACGGTGTTTCAGTATTTCAGCAAAGTAACAACCCGCAAATTTGTATCAGCGCTGAATCAAAAGTGTACGGCCCAGCGGTAAATACTTTTAGACTCAAAATCCATCCTTGATAAGTCTCTGCTTTTCCATCTGTTAGAGAATAAAAATTATCTACACATAACAGGTAACCAGCACAACGCACGCCTTTCTCACGGGTCAACCTCGCGTGACAGCTGGTTTCATCATGCGCATTTGTCCCAGGAAGGCTACGTGCTCGGAAGACCTGTTCGACAGACGACTTCCTTCTCGTCGCTCCTGTTTTCATCCTTGGAAAGCGACTATCCCCATGATAAAAGCTTCTTGTCGTCTTACCGCTGCTGTTTTGAAAAAGCTGTTTTGCAAGCTGCGTAAAATTGCGGTTACAGCGGGCTGTTTCATGTGGAACACTAGCACATACTTCAACGTATCGGGTGTGATAACAGGCAAGCACAAAAAATGCGAGCCATCTATATCTGGCTACTTGTGCAAAGGTTAAATCGTATGACGTACGCAAAATCTCCAGTGACTTCGATTCCTACGTTAAAACCCTTTGTTCACCCGGTTCTTACGAAGTTCGCGCTTGACGAAATCACCTATTCTCACAACTATGTTCCGTTCAAAAAGTGAAGGAAGGGATGCTGAAGTGCAACTTACTCCGCAGCCAAAACTGAACAGCAACGACGAAGGAGAGGTGAAAGAAATTCTGTTTCGGTTGCCTTGTTTTTCTGAACGCTGACAAACTTTTCCTGCGAGTAATCTTGTCCGCTCAAGCAACGAAAAGAAAACTTGCTTCAGCACAGGATGCAGCAAAGCTGAGGTCAGTTCAGATACAACGTGGCAATGAAATTAAGTGAATTGGTTTGGGTTGCTGCAAACATTGCTATAGTTGTGCTGGTACTAGGCAGGTGATTGCTCATAACTTTGTCACAGAGAAATTTCTGGCCCGAAGACACCGCATTCTCGGCCCCCTGTTGATTTTGCCTGGTCAGGTGGCAAGAACTGAAAGACCGGTTAGTTAAGTTAATGCTTTATCAGATTACCATGCCATTTCGTTCGACAGTATAAATGCGCTTCATTCGAACTGATGGAAATAACGTAAATCTTCAGTTTTAAAGCATGATGCCGCATATATCTGAAACATTTTGAAAAATTTAATGGCGTGTAATATTTCCATTAAAGGTTTGAAAAACGTGAAATAGCACACATGAAGCCACAATGTGCTTAAGCCACAAAGTATACCGGCTTTATAAATTAACTGCGCTGTAGGCCTGCCTGCAGCGGTCGGTAGTGCTCACTTTGATCGATGCTCAGCTGCTAATCTTATTTACTTCACGAGACTTCGCCTTTCCCCTTTCCGTAAAATGCAGGGTGTCAAATCTGCAAGATTATTCTGAACTTGTGTCCAAAATATTGTCATTGTAAATTTAAGCCACAGATTTTGTATACGTTTTATTGAAGTGATATAACTAATGCCCATTGAATTGTCATTTCAATTAAGCTATATATCACAAATTAAAAACAGAAAACAGAAACACGAAAACAGACACAGCGTGCTTGGTTATCCGTACTATGGCATAGCCAGAGCAACTTTCACATGACCTACAGGGTGAACACATGCACAAGATGTATCAATGTGACCGTGTTAAGTTTCCGTATGCCCACAATTCAAATTTGCTCGACAAGCGTTTTACCTATTTAACGACTTTAGTCCCCACAGTCGATGAAAGTTGACAACGTAACTTCTCCAGCTCACTTTGCACACGCTGGGCGTTACTTGCCAAATGAACTGCACTGTGAAAATCGTGGAGACAGTATTGGTCCATCACTGGCGGTGCACAATAGCAGCATCGCCAGATCGTGTGCCGTCAACGTCTAGTAGTTGCAGAGCAGTTGACATCGGTGCCATGCACCAGTATACTTGCTGCTAGCGATACCAGTGTGATTGTAGCTGGGGTATTTATGCATACCGCAGAGCACAGACCATTCATCTTTTGAAGTGACAATACCGAACATGAGAATATATTCGACACTTTCTGCGTCACAAGTCACTTGGCTTTCAGCTTTCATGTTCTCAGTTGTCAATTTTTACAGAGACGCCTCGTGTTCTAAATATCATGTAGGCCTATTGCTATTCTACTTCTCTTTTCACTCTGATAAATAGTCCGAATCTAACGCAACGCTGAAAAATATCTGCATTTCAATTAATGCATCTAAAGAAGGCTTGAACAAACACTGGGAACCGTCTCAACATATGGACCCGATAGGCACTTGGTCGGGGCCCCACGGGCATATGAGCCCCTTGTTAATCTGCACGTTACGTGACTTACCATAAATATGTACTACTTTACTGTGTTTATCGTAGAGGTCCCAGCAGACTAGTTTGCCTAGGAGCCTATGATGGTATTAAAACAGCCCTTTGAAATACTTTGGCAAAACCGGGTGTTAACGTGCATCATTGCGGAGGTACGTTTGGTTGCAGAAATCATGAGTTTTACAGTGTGGTTTGAGAGTCACAAAATGTTGGGAAGCGCAGGGTCTGCGAGGTCGAAAACAGCGAGGTCATTGACCTCGAATGCAGCAGCTGTGCTCAACTCTGAACGATCACGTGATGCAGTTAGTGACACGTAGTTGCTTGCTCCAAATGGTAGGGCTGCAATAGTATGACTCTTGTTTTCGTCGTTTTGTCTGCAGTCTGAGACAACAGTTACCTCGGCCGTATCGGCGCAATTGTAGGCATTTTCGAAAGCTATCTGTTTCATATCCAACCATCAATATTCCTTTATCTGATTTCAAATGCTATGCTTAAACTCCTTGGAGTAAATAAATTTCGCATTTCTCTCAAAAATACGCCAAATCATGTCACGCAATTACAACTGAATTGTATTGCGTATATAACTATTACAAACTTTCAGATCAGATGAAAGCGATAACGAACACCAACTTTTAAGAAGCAAATGTGATAAGTTTTGGCAAATAATATCTCGGTTTAATTTGTAATTCGATAGCACATTCCACAGAAAAAGTGAATTCTACCAAGCTATTTCATTTGAAAATCGGATTTTGCCTATATTTTGGCAAAGTAACTTTCCGAAAATCCGAAATTTTTTTTCACTCTTTGCAATTGCTACCCGCTTATATCATAATTTCATTTAGATATTTTTAAATTCATGACAATTTAAAATCGTTCAGTCGTGTTGGCTGTTATTGTTTCTGTGATCAAAGCCCGATTTTATACAAGACGAAGTCTCGCGTTGCGAAGACAGAAAACCCCATTGTGGACGTTAAAGTGCTTTTTCAATAAAATATTGCTGACCTTACTGCAGTAAATGCCACTCGTAGCGAAAAATTCTCCTGCTGAAGAAACCCTTGCTTAGAACCAACAATTGGCAAGAGTTAACTTTCCGTTGCGTGCGACTGCGCTTGAGTAACCGCACGCCTAGATGGGTTGCCTGTCTTTTGAAGTAAAACATTCAAATGGCACGCACGATAACCATGAACTTAGAGTTTTAAATGGCTTAAACCTAAATTTTTGCATCAAAACTTTTCTTAGACTTTTAATTTATGGAACCTGACTGAACTTTAGTGGAAAAACAAAGAAACAAGTTCATGTGTTTTTCATCCACATCTAAAACGAGTTGTTTTCTCTGTAAGCTGTAAAATAGATTAAAAGCTTTCTTGCTTTTGGCATCTTGCCGTCTCCAAACCGTCTTTTAGGTTTTAGCATTCTGCAATTTTTTGCCTTTTCGCTTCACAGTTTATATACAATAATAAGATAAACCTGTGGTAAAAATGGCAATATTTGCTTAGACGCGATACATGCACCTAGGTTGCTGAAATAAATGCAATAAATTACTTTGAAAGTTTAAAGAGCAGGCTAAGTAAAAACACAAAGATTGTGGGTGGAGTTCACTGAACCAAATTAATTTATCCGTGCAGCAGAAACAAAAAAAATGACAAACAAAAAACTACGCTAGGTTTCTCAGTGTGAAACGATGTTACCATCATAGCTTTTCCAACCCTGATAGTATGGTTTAGGCTGGGGGGCAATGACGGTAACGTCTCAACTATCAAAACAAGCTGTGCAATGAAGACAACTAGTCATTTCTTCAAGCCGAAAACAATATGCAGTATATCAAAACGACAAAGCACTCATGAAATTTGCAGTCAAGGACAATGGAGATTAGAAAGATGCAGCCACTGCAACGGCAATGGCAAACGAAGAAATAGACGCCTGGCACAGGTGACCTTGCTCCAGATACCGTTGTTGCCTTCCTCTGGATTGACAAGCAGTGCTTGGTAACTTTATCGACACAGCTTTCAATCGATGCAGCAGACTACGATTAAACAGACTACGATTAAAACATCGAGCATGCCTTTCCCTATAATGTTATTGGAAAGTTGAAGTTCGAAGCATCCCAGCGGAATTACGCTATTTGTTAAACTGCTGCTGCAAACCGACACCGCGCTGCATGTGGGATCCGCGTGGCATTGGACAAGTGCAGTTTATCCTCTTCGCTTGTTCAAAAAAAGATTGCCATCGCTCCGAAAAACTCTTGCCAAAGCAGTTGTCATCTTCTTTTCATTTGCAAGCTAATAAATTTAAAAAAGATGTATATACATTTTTATTATCTAATTTGTCGTCTGATGCGGTCGTATAAGGAATAATTAACCTATTTTTGGACTGGCAATGGCTGGCAGGAAAATAGATTACTCTTAAGAATTGCATTCACCCTTGTTGAAAGCAAAATGCACGGGTATTCAACACTTTGCCGAATTCGTTTGATTGATATTTTCACAAACGGACAACAGCGCTCAAACGACATTTTGCATACAGCATGAAGTATTAGCCAGCCAAATCCTAAAATTCGAATCATGACGTCTAACTGTTTAGCTGACGTTGTTAAATGAAGCAAATCTCACCATTCTTAGTGCACAGAAATTTAACAGCTTACTAACTTAAAAATGCAATGTAACGCAGGACAATTGTATTGTCTTGTAGGATTTGTTTCTGATTCTAGTTTGATTCTATTTGAAGAAGAGCTGGTGATGCTTACCTAGTAGGCGAAATACATACTCTGTACACCAGTGCTTCTCAACCTTTTTGATGCCGCGGCCCACTTTTCGCCGAGACTTTGATTTTGGGCCCACTTCACAAAAATCTGTTTTAGAACTCATGACCAGGCGCAATTATTGTGTTATCTCGGAACATTTCGCGGCCCACCTTAAGGAGCTTCGCGGCCCACCGGTTGAGAAGCGCTGCTGTAGATCTTAGTGTCTGATTCTTTGCTGTGAAAGGATTATTTTTGATAGACAGTTGAATTCATATAGCTGACAGACATGAAATGTGCAAAACTATTGTGCAAAAAGAACGTTTAGTAAGTTATTTGACGAAAAGATACGCTGTAAACCGTTTCGGAATTGAAAAACCACACGTAAAAAGTAAAATATTTGCTGCTCCAGTTTGCAGTAGCCTTCGTTTACGCCAGCAGTTGCCAAAATATTAAATTGTGTGGACTGAGTAAACACTGCTTTTACTAGGCATCGTAAACCACGCTGTAGCTTTGACCTCCGAGTGGCGTTTTCTCTCACCAAGCATGACACCATCACGTGATTTCTGAACCCGGTCGGTCGTTTGTTTTGAGGCGACGTACGCCAAGCACTTACGCCGGTCATAAGAGTCTCGTTGCAAATACCGCAGCACCAATCACCGGACCAAGCCTCTTGTGGCCGGCGAACTGATGAGCTGTAGTAAAAAGTCGAAGGCAGTGAAACATATGGGCTACTATATGTCTAGGGAAGGGAGGGAAAACCTGAAGAAGAATGCGATGATGGTGTCATTGCATCAGCAATAGCAACAGCAGCTTTCTGCTTCGCCTTGTGGTTTGCTTGTGCTTGCAAAACCCGACGAATCTGGTCCCTGCGAACGTGCCTATGAAAATGTCACATCCTGCAAACAAGGTGTGGAAGGCAGATCGAGGTGCTACAGGACATTTTCTGAAGGTGTCTGGTTGATGTGATGTAGTTTTACGTTAAATCAATTTTGAACATTCGGAGATTAAAAACTAGACTTTAGTTTTTAGTAATTGCATGTGATGTTTCAAAAAATTTAGCAATGTGGCACAATCGTGCCCGAAGACAAACTGAAAAACTGCACATTGAGAAAACGGCGGTTACACAAGCGAAAACTGCCTAGTTATTCTCAACTTCGTTGGATCGGACGTTGCCACAGACTAGGGTCAATTGTGCAGTTGGTAGTTGTCTAGATAATCGTATAAAAATCGGGTTCTTGTGGAGCACCCTGCAGAAAACGATACGATCACCCTGGCAGTTGTTATAGGCTTGCATTCTAATACAGCGGTTTTGACTGTTGCGATTTTGCAGTCAAAAGCTGCTCAGGCAAAATGGGATGAGGACGAATGTTACAGTATCAGTAAATGATACAGTATCAGTAAATGATACAGTATCAGTAAATGATACAGTATCAGTAAATGATACACTGCAGACTGTGTAGTGTAGAGTATGAACCATTGAAATTTTGTTTCAACTAAAATTTGCAATAGTTTTTTAGCTCATACGATTGTTTTCAATACCAGTTTAGGTTTCTGAAGTCATTGAAAATATAGAGCGTCTGCTTTCTAAGGATGAACTTTGGAGTCTGAGTTTGCTTATAACCAACACAGCGCGTTGAGAAATACAAAACCAACGTGGACGTTGCCTTGTGATTTGACTGCATGCAGGCAAATAGTTTCAGTTTCTGCAATAAATTAGAAAACACAACTATGATTGCTTGAATGGCTGATGCCTTCAGTAGGCCTAAATTTGAAAAGGATCATGTCTCATTTGAGAAGTTACCCTCATTCACCGTCAGGGAGTGTATATTGGGCAAATTTTCAGTTTTTTAAAGTTTCGGAAAGTGTTGTGATTTTTCAGTTTTTCGACATTTTCTTCCCAGAACTAGTTTCATTGACGAAACTGTAAGTTGTTGCGCGCTCACTACGTTATCACCTGACATCTGCTGCCTTGCAGGATGACAGACCTTTGAACGTACGTTTGTAAGGGACGTTCGATGTTTGTTGTTTGCACGTGCCGAGTCTCTAGGAAGAGGTTTTTCACGGATTGGGGCTTTCTGTATGTTGCTTTTGATTCGAAGCGAAAGGTTATACTTAGAATTGAAAGGCATCTAAAACTAAAATAACCAAGATTATGGTGGTTATTACCCGCATTATGTTATTAGTTCAGTTCCACATTGCATTCACTTTCTCTGTAATTCACACACCACGCGAGTTGTTCTCTTGAAATAACTTTCGGGCGTACGTTACCCTTCAACTTGGTTGTCGTTGGCCATTTCGTTTTATTTTCCAGCTGCTTTGCCGTTGCCGAACAATTAAACGTATCTGCTCCCAAAGGACGGTTGCTACCGGATCACGTGACTCGCACTTGCCGGTTTATGGGAAACCATCATTCACAACACGAAGCGTTGACGTGTCACGAAGTTAAGCGCGTCCTATGTTCCGGGTAATCATAGCAATTCCGGTCGCGTTGATTAATTTATTATGTAAAGCTCGTTCAAATTGTGTTGCTCAACGTTGCTATGAAAGCGTTGTCACAGTAGCTGGAATTGTCGGTTCTCTACTTCTGCAACAACCGATGCCAGCTGACACGGTTTCCATGCATATAGTGTGCTCTCTTTGCTTCGTTGTGTTTAACTGCAATGCACTCTCACTTGTTACGCCCGTCTGACCTTTATCCGTGCTCTTCTGATTGAAGCACCCACTAAAATTATTTGCGGTGAAGTGGGTAATTTATTGCGGCATGTATCTTGCCCACGCGCTGACTTATTGATACTTTGCTTGTTTATGCCAGCGGCTTTCAGAGTTAGGAAGTTAAGTTTATGGGCACTACAGCAAAACGACAACAGCACCGAACTTTTTGTTCACCACATTCTCCTCGATCAGGAGAGTGAGTTTAGCTTTTGTGCTTGTGTTTAACGCATCAAATAAGTATCCATATTTCAAACAATTTCGAAACGCTGGTTCATACGATCCATTGGCGGCAGTAGAATATGGTTTTGTTTCTACAAATGACTTAATCAGCTTTGCGAATAGTTGTGATTCGTTTTCAAGCCATTGCTAAAACTGCTGAGAAACCGTTGGTGATTTCTTTGTTGGAACCAAAAATAGCAAATCTTGTACACACCACTAAGCAAACTTTTAACGTTTCATCTGCGCTCTACAGCAAATATGTTCGGTGGCTTCTCTGCCGTCCATTTCTGAATTCGACGGTCTTGGCTCATTAGGTTGTCAATGTAATCACAAAAGTCTTCCGAAAATACCCGCCACGCTTATAAGCGGTGTTCATTACAGAAACCTTTAAATTTAAAAGAGTATCATTAAAGCGTCGTGTCAGGATTTAAAAAGTACCACGATTTGAGCAGATTGAACAAACTGCTTATAGACTCAGTATTAACAGTAATTTTTTGCTTGCTTTGCTTTGTGAGTTCACCCGTCAGGTTATTACCTTTTAGGATGATATGTCCAGTTTTCGCTGTAAATAAGACTCCCAGGGGTAATCCATTTGTTCAAGTTAATACACAACATTGAAAGTGTTTATTTACGAAAAAGCATAGCTAATGCGCTAACATTTTGCTGCAGATTACAGATGCTCGTAAGTACAGAAATCGCCTGTTTGCCTTTGTCACGTTTGTGTAATACTGTACTAACAGAAGAAAAGGCGAAGTCGGTATTTGAATGGTTTTTGTACAGTTATCCTGCTATCTTGTTTTGGCAAACAAACTCACTCTTCTTAATTGGTTGAATTTAAGTAGGATCGGATTAAGGACGCACAAGGCCCTACAGTCGACAACACCGTTTCTCAGTTGTGATTATGAACGATTGCTTACTGAATATTGCAAATAACGATAATGTGGCTAATACATTGGCATGTTGACTGTACGCTTATTAATTTATTGCCATAAGTGTATGAAAAGACTTTTGAAACGTAAGGAATTGTTTGCCCTTGAATAAAACTCCGTTACACTGATTTCTAACCCAGCCGTTTGCACTTCTTTCCTCTAACAGTAGGACGTTCAAAACCATGTTTTTTCGCTGATTTCCGTACATTTTTCTTGAAGGGAGAGCAAAAGTAACCGATTTTTGCATACTCTATAAATCTTTTTTTGTTTTAGACGACATTTCCTCTGTCTTTGTAACTTACGGGAACTGTCCCAATTCGTCTAGTTTCCATATTTTTCACTCAGCTAGGATCTGACTCCTATCGAACTCCAAAGCGATGCCCTCAAGGTAACGCTACGTTGCCATGTTTCAAATTCAAACAACAGAAAGTAATTTTAACGCAAACCTTAAAAATGTGGGGCACTACGCCGTCTGTCTGAAACGTTGATTCCATGCCGGTCCTTGCCACCGCGATTGGCAACTGTTGCACCCATTCGGCCCATCATTGATTTTCCTTCGCTGTGGAAACCTGGTCATCAGCGTCTGTGCACAATTCCCAGAAGTCAGAAAGCAATTAGTTATCGTCAGAAGTGCAGTACGCTTTGTAAGGATCCTAAACTTTCGTTTTTTTTCATCGATTTTCTGAACTACATTTTGTGACATTTTCTTACACGATGTTGTTTATCGTGGGGCGCGAATTGCGACGTTTTCGGTTTACTGCGAATGTAGGTCGATTCGACGGTCACAACCAACGTGCTGCAAGTGCAAGGACTAAAAAATTAAAATCTCCAAGCAGTTTTAATGCAATTTTTATGCTCCGCACTCTGTCATATTTTCTGACACTGTGTTATTGCCCGTACGACGCAAACGTTGATGCTTTACGTTCACTGCCAAGTAAGTCCATCCGACTTTTGTTAATTCACGCAAAGCCTTTATTTTTGTGAGCTGTTGATCCAGCCTAGACTTAAAAAAGCCGAAAAGCTGCTGATAGGGCTGTAAATAGACGAACGAGTTGTGGGTAGCGATAAAACCAAACCTATAAATGTGAACCGATGCAAACGGAATGTTTGCGAACTGATCATGCTAATCAAGATAAAATGGGTGAATTCCAAATAAGGCAGATTGAAACAGGTTAGAAGCGAAAGCTGTGGGGTACTGACTTCCTCGTGATGGTCAAGCAGTGTTGCCACTCTGTTGTTACACAAAAGTACTAGATTTCATGATAAAGACACACTAGATCACAAATACGAGACAGATTTGTTAGATTACAAGAAAATTGGTGTTGTACTTAAGAACCGGTGGGTGTTTGAACATTATATGTATTTATTTGTCTCAGACCAGATGGCCCTTAGAACACACGCGCAAACGATCATTCTTTTACGCCTTAAAATCTTTCAATGTGGCTTGAAGCGCAACACCTTTACCACATGGTACATTACCACACAGGGGAAAAAGACCAATCACACATTCACACCATTGCTCTTGACGAATTCCTTGTGTGCTGAAATGCGAAACTTACGCAAATGGAAATGTGGCGCCTACATTTAATGACTTTCAACACGGCTACAACTATGCGCAACTCATTGCAAGCCAGAGACAAAGAAGACTGGAGATAGCGGCAACGCCTGTGTTTGTTTGTGCACGTCACTGAAACCTAATAACAGAGACCACAGTTGACTTCGTAGCGGTTTAACTCAAAACAATTATACGCTCTTGTGTAATTTAAGATGTAATTACGTAGAATTTTCAGCAAATTACAATTGCAGAATCAAAGCCTCAATTACAGTTACAATTACACAAATGCAAACTCGTAAGAAACACTAGATCGCTATGAAAAAACACTAGAACACCCGATGAAATGCAAAAACACTTTGATATAGTGGAAAAAAACACTAGGAGTGATACCACTGTGGTCAACTGTCATTTTTTCTCTGAGCTAAGCACATAACTTCACATGGTACACGTGTTGCGTCCGGTTCGTTTCACCGTTCGGTGCAGCACTTGCCGGTAAGTTTGCAACCGGTCGGGACTTAACCGTCGATTTCGCAACGCACATCAGCAATTGCTGTGGCCAGCGAGTGAATGCAAGTCGAAAGTTCCTGTTTGCGCAAAGGCAAGCAGCATTAAAGGTTGGATTGGAAGCAGAATCAAACACGAGCAGGAGAATGTTTTCATGGACCGAGTTTGTTGCGGATCGAGATTCTAATTTTGATTTTTATGACTTGCTTTTCTTCGTTCTCAGACTTGTGCCTTCTATCATCTCTGGCTAAGGGTTCCACAAGTTCTGAATGAGCATGAATCAATTAACGTAGCTTTCTTGCCAAATAAAGAAATAAGCCTGTTCAGCTTTCGAGACGACAGTTAACAGTCATCCGTTCCTCACATAGCTTTATAAAGAGAAGCCTTACTTGCGTTAAGCTGCGAAGCACAAGGCTTGACTCTCAGTTTTGCGTTTTAAAATCTTTGCAAGCGTATTGACGTCATTTAAGAGCAATTGTTTGCTTCAGCTATAGAAGTTCATGAAAAGAACAGTAATAAAAAGTTGTCTATTCACATCATGTAAAAGCATTTTCCATGTTGTGACGAACAATTTACGGTCACACTGCCTGTAGTTGGAATGCATGGGTACACAGCTCATCCCTGTCACTGTTTATTGGCATTCAGTTCATCCTATCCGCAATTCAGTGGTGAATTTGTATGAAACAAAGTCACTTGAAGTAACGCTGTGGCAGGTTGTCATCTACATGGATCACTGTTTGTTGGGAGACTTTATTGTGGCTGAGATGAGCTTTGCGAGGATATTTTGTGGCAAGACCACGCTCGTGGTATGTTCTATGTGACGAAAACCAAAAAGGCACCGTAGAAACCGTTTGAATGGTATTTTTGATGTTTCCATCAAGGAATTTATAGAAACATTAAGATAACTTCCTTTTTTGTTGCTCCAGAAACAGTTGTCGCAGCATATTCCATTGTGATAGGATCTTGCAATCATGTGACCTCAAGCGCGAAGCATCCCAGGTCTTGGTACTCCAGCCTTTTGCTAAGCAAGCTTTTCTCACGAAGAAAAAAAACATGACTTTTTCTCAAACTTACGGTATAAAAGCTTCAGGGTTCGCAGAGAAATTTGAACAAACACCGTTAGATTAACGTCTTCAGTGATTCTTACAGAAACTGTAGCATTTACGCAAACAAATTCCAAAGTGAAAGCGCCACGAGAATTAGCCAGTGGCGTAACTGACGAGGGGGAAGGAGGCGAGCCGCCCTCCTGGCAAGCTAAATGTAAAAGCCGGGCCACTTATTTTCCATTTTTATATTTAGTATTCTTTTGGTTTTCAGAAGGTTGTTTTTTTTTGCGTTTTTCGGGGCGTTTTTTTTAGCTAGTACAGACATCGACATCCGGATTCACGTGACCATTTCTAAGCTTTTTTCTGAGTGTTGGCTAGTGGCCCCCCCTACGGTGGCCAGTGGGCCCCGTTCAGCTAAGTTTTGCTCCCCCTGGTTCAAACCTCTAGTTACGCCACTGGAATTAGCACCAGTTTTACTTAAGCTGAAACGTCTGTTTTTTTGTAAAGCAGCAAATTGTTTATGAAAAAGTCAAAAAAGATGCAGTTAGAGAATTCTCCGGAAAGGTGATTGCATCAACAACTGAATCAGTCTGGTTCTTGTTGGAAGCTGATGTAGATGATTCGTTGACCTTGTGTCATTTTTTGCACCAAAAGGTTGATTGGATCATGGAAAAAAAACATACTTTAATAACCGAAAACGTTGGTTTCAGTGTATATTATGAAGAAAATGTATTGACTTCGTGTTGTTGCACAAACAAAGCCACGTAATTGGCGAAACAAGACCGGTATACACGTATGTGCCTGCTGTGCGAGCAATACTGGTACAGAGAGTGTGAAAGGAAAACAGCTGGTTTTAAGTTTTGTTGGAAACGCCTTACCGTTCACATGGTTTCATTTCTGTTGACCTATACTTTCCGTCCGCAATTATTGATTCCTGAAAAATCATTTCGTCAGGAATATGGTGTGTGCTGCAAAAAAAGTCTCAACTTTTATTTTCTGCCACAAGCGGCCACGCAACGTGAGTGCAAATTGATACAGCTAACCCATGGGCGTTGGAGGTGAACCTCGGACAGCTGCGAAGTTGACCAAAACCTTGCAAAATTCGGTGAAAATTGCGAATGTTTTGATAAAAGTTGGGCAAAAGATTTTTGAATCTTGTGGATTGTTCCGCAAGAAATGTTTCTCGAAATGTTACCTTTGCTTCCGGATTGGAATACGTGTGTAGCTTCAGATGGTAAAAAACTACTGAGATCGCCTTTCTTCAACAAACTCTGTAATTCTACGTAAAAACCATTTCTAAATAACTCACAAACATCATACAGGGCTAGTATAAAGTCACGCAGCTTTCATTTAGCAAGAACGTGTGTTTGCCATATAGTGAGTCATATTTTTTTGTTTTTTGTGCTGTATTTTGGCTACAATACCTGTACAGCAGGGGCCTACCTCTGCATTGGCAATACTGAGAAGGTTTTACTGATTTTGTAATGAAGAAAGTGCTTTCATTAATTTATCCTTTTGCAATTGCGACATAATCACAAGCCTCGCTAGTTTCTTGTTAATTAGGGGCCAACAAAGAAACGGGTGGTCACTGCCAGTAAAATGCATAAAAAGGTAATAATTTGTTGCAACTGGGGGTCACCAATTGCAAATGGATGAAAACCCGAAACCCCACTGGCGACGGCCAGGCAAGTAGTCCGTTTGCCCAGGCCCGTAGCCAGGTTTTAAGGTCTGGGGGACAAGATGTTGTTTTTACCTTATGTTCAAACCAAATTTTTCTGGGCACAACAAAATTTGGGGGGAACAAAAAAGTTTGGGTGGCATTGCCCCGAATGCCCCCCGTGGCTAGGGGCCTGCGTTTACCTGCGCACATAGCTTAAAATATCTATCAACGACTAAATCACTGATCGAGGTCGACCTCAGGCAGAAGAGACGTGTCGGGATCCTCCAACCAAGCCTCACGAAGCAGCATTGCAATGAAAAAAGAAATGTCGGAAAGTTGAATCATCTAAGCTTGATAAATTCTCTCTGCGCTCTTTGGCTGGTGGTTAGCCAAACCGGAGCGGGCCATATATCCGTTAAACGTGAACTGCTGGCAATAAAAGACCTTGACACATCAACAAGAAAATACGCCGTACGTTGCGTTGTCGTGATGGGCAAGCGATTCATCACCACCCATATATAGAACGATCACTCGTAAGAGCGGCCGCGATCGGTTTTCGGTCAGATTTTAGCAAAAAAAGGTCGTGTGGGAGTTTCTTGTTGTTTCCCGCCTTTTCTATACGCCATGCGGGACGATTTCGAGCTAACGCAGCGCTGTAAAGAAAACTAGTAGTTTTTCAGCCCGCAGGACATACTTTTCGAAAAATTACTACACGTTTTCTATCGCACCGTCAGCCGAAATTCACGCACCGTCAGCCGAAATCCGAATTAACTCGTACCAAGGAACGTCGTTCAGTAACGGAACGGGGTTGATCTTCAACGAGAGTGAACTCAAGGCAGTCGAGAAAAAGGTCGAATGACCTTCGCGTTCGCAGTCCTAGTTGTTTTGGGATTCTGGCAGTGCCTGTAGTAGCGTGGTGAGAGGTTGCGTATCGCTTACGGCAGCGCCACTGCAGCCGCGTAAAATGCTGCTTGCTTGAACTGTATACTATTTGTTAGTATGCTTGAAACAGACCTTGCGGTATCGTTGTTGCTTTTGTGCTTTATCATAGGAATGTAAATGCGTGAAAAGATAAAACGTGAGGAAAGTCTGGTTTCCGTTAGACCATGTGAGAATAACACACGCATCATGACAGGCAGGTGAACCCCGAACCTTGTGGAGCATCCAACTGAAACAAGCTGAGGATATACGTGGTTCTTCATCAGGTATACAAGATAATTTAAATCTTGAATAAGATATTTTTTTCGCTATTTTGCTAGCCCGCTAACTCAGATACAGAAACGTGTACCGGATCTGCGTCACGGAAAGTATTTGTGTCAAAGCCGTAATTACTTTTGGGAAAAACTGTTAAACGGATAATTTTTATTCAATCAACATTTTATCCCATTTCCGAAAAACCTGTGAATTGAAAATGCATTCTCTGCGCATATCTGATACATGTGACGTACTGAGAGAAACAATAGAAAAGAACCGCTTCCTTTCTACTTGAAAAGTGTTTTGTGTTTCATTCGAGAGTGGCCCACGTAAGTAATCACAACGGCTGTCATCGAGATTGACGTTTCGTAGGGCTTATTTCAAGTCGTCTGTCAAGGGTTGCACGAAGCTTGCCAATTGCGGTTTACAGGAAGAACGGCACGCGACCTATGGGAAATACGCCGTATGCGGTTGTCCAGGGTTGATCTCTAGTAACCAGCTCAGTTTTTTTTCAGTTCACAGAAATAGGACCAGGTACACAAAAAGCACGCCGGTTTAAATAGGCACCAATTGGCTAAGCGCAGCAAAATTGATGTGACGTCACTGCGGGACTAATACACAGGAAATGGAGGAGGCACACGAAGAGGATGATGACGTAAACGAACTAACCATTGAACAAGTTAGTTCCATTTTAAAAGAGACGCGAAAAAGTCCGTCTGGTAAAGCATTCGACTGAGTCGGCATCCTGCTTAGCACCATCATCAAGCATCAGGATGGCTTGTGCTGGTTGGTACGTCATATGCTAATTGATTACAGTTTGTACAAGGCGTAGCTTACCCACGTGAGCTTACAGTTTGTAGATGGTGTAGCTTACTCGTGTGATGTACAATATCGGGGACTGATTAGCAGGTTGGTTACGCAAGCGTGGATCGCTTTTCACTTGCGCTCATTCTCGGGCAAGTCCGCGCCACTTTCTGTTCACTTGATCGTTATTGTTTATTAAGGACCCGCTTCCGCAATTAGGCAGCAGCCAGTCGATGCTTTCTCGGCAACCAGTTTGAAAACCACTGGCTAAGTCTCGCTCGTTCAGCTTACAGAATTGCAATTGCAATGTTTATTGTGGGACGCGTCGGTTATCGTTCGTGCTTTGCGTCAAACTCCACGTTGACATCCAAGCACGTTGTTGCGATAGCCTCGTTGGGAGAATTTCTACACCACGAAACGACAGATCGCCGTAACAGTTCGCGCGTTTGCGGCTCGCCTGTTACGATCGTTCCTGCGATTGCGAAACGCTTTCCCTGCGCTTAAGCCGATGATTAGGGCAAGCAGCGTCCTATTGCCGATTACTGTGTCAACCGGTATTAGCGTGGCTTGGAAAAATAACGTGTGCAAGTCTGGTTGGGTAATTGTGTCAACGATGACAATCAGCGATACTGTGACCTCGTAATTTGATTGCGTCAGTACGCTTCATTGCTGCAGTACGAGCGAGGAAGAGCAACCTTTAAGACGAGTATTGCATGTCATAGCTGTCTGTAAAAGTGATTTCGGCGATTTTTGTTTTTGGATACCAGTAGGTTACTAGGCAGCATGTAGCGCAACTGCTTCATAGATTTTTAAACAACAAAGAGCTTCCAGCATCACCCCTTTTCAGTGTAATCATTCTGTAGGGCACTGGATAGAAGAAGCAAAAATATTGTTACCCAGCCTGCTGCAACTATATCAGCTCGGGTCGCTTAAGTTTACACCGTTTGATGGCCTGATTGGATCTGGCTAGACGAACATTACTGTAGCTTGAAATTCAATATTCTGTAGACGCAAAGCTTTTCGTAACACTTGACAGCTTGTTTTGTGACTTGTTTTTGCAAGAGAACAAAAAATAATAGGAACTTTTACAGAAACTTGAACGCTCCTTGGAAGCTTCTTGATTTGCTAGAACTGCGATGTGCAGCGCACAGTTTCAATATCTGCTATCCGCAGTAGAGACGGATCCAGGGAAGTGAAACAATATTGCTTCTCATGAAATATACGGCACATCGCAGCAACTTGTGGTTAAAACTATAAAACATGCCTATCTTTTGCTGTTGCTGCCTTTTTTTGGTTAAAAAAGCGCAAGTATTGATATTCTGTTCGTTTCTTGTCAATGAGTGAATTTCCACCTAGAAGTTTTGGTGGAAAAATGCGAGTTCAGCGTGCCCATAGCTGCATTAGCGCACAGCGTACCGGATCTTGGTCATTACGCGAATGTGTGGCGTGACATCACAACGACCATTCGCGAGCAGACGCATATGTTGGCCAGCCTGGAGTGGCGTGCGCGCTTCCGCAATTAATTCCTACCGATTTACTATGAAACTGAATACGTCGCAGATACTACGCCAGTCGATGATTTTTCAGCCCAAGTTGTCTCTTATTCGACATAAGCAACGAGCGGTGCTGAGAATGAGTGAGTTCCTGAATGCTTTTTGTCGAAGTTTGAAACTGCAAACCGACGCACAGAACTTGTTCCCCAAGATTGCTTGACCGTTACGTTGTCAAAGCATGAATGGTTAAACGTGTGCATGAGCTTAGGCAGGAAAGTGCTGCCCACAAATGAAAGTCGTCAGCCTGCACGAGCAGAATTTTGGTGGCGGAAGATAGGACCTGATCGCAAGCAGCCTGTTGGATGTGGCCGTGCGCAGTTACATTGCAACATTTTGAGCAACTCGTGAATGTACTTTTTACTGCAAGTCTGCGTTTCATTGAGCTCAGTCGTCAAATGCTTTGTTTGTACGTTTCGACGCAGGGCTTTCGTGGTGGTTTCGATTTCTGGTGTAGTTGAGCGCAGTTCAGCACGGTCAATTAACATTTTCATTATGCTGTTGCCACAATGTGCTTTTCCCGTCGCGTTACTTTTAAAACTCCGTCGGGGTAGTTTCCTTTGCGATTCTCGATTGTGAATGTATGTGTAGTGGGCGAATATTTTCTGCTTACCTTCTGTGGAATAAATATTGATGTTAGAATAGAATCGCTTCGGACTCTCATTTTCGTTACTTTTTTTCTCACTTTTTCCCCGTTTTGTTCTAAACCAATTAAAGCGGTCGAAAATCAGAAAGTAGATCCAAACTTAGCTTAGCCACAACTATAAGTCAGCCAGATTGTTCTGTAGGCAACAGCATGATGGAAGGATCGCACTTAGGTTTTGCAAATGTTACCCGAGCAAGATTCTAGTTGTTGGAGGCAAGTCTTGAGAAATTCGTAAGGATCATACATGCAACTCTAAATTGCTATACGTCGCGAAAACGTAGTTGGTGGGAGTTGTTTACGCTACGCAGACAGGCCCGGACTTGCCTCTGTTGCTTGGCCATACGGTAGTGCGTTGTTTTCCATTTTAGTTTCTACGCACGTTGCGATACGCGACCGTCGCAATGTATGGAAACCGTTGTTTCAGGGCTTGTTTTCGTCAGGTGCTCGTGCGGTTAACTCATAATCCTGGTGTTTCAAGCGGATGTCACTTTGCAAACTCAGCCTGCAGGGTTGATTGCTGCGCTCCACCTCCTGTCAGGCGCCGCTGAAGTTGTAAGCCTTGCTGATGTGAAAGGTGTGTGTTTAATTAAGCGTTCCAGACAGGCGATCGTTTTTAACGTCAGTATGCAGTGTGACACTAACAGCAGATGTTCTTTGGAGACCATCCTCAATACCAGCATTTTCACACCGCTCTGCACAGCCTTTGTTTCGATCAAATCAGTAGCGGCTCGTTTGCAGATCCGTCAGTTTCTTCCATGTTTGCACATTGACGCCAATTCGTAGCGTGTAATTTGGGGCAACCAACGACAGAATATTTTGGACAAGAGCAGTTTTTCGACGTAAGGAAGTATGCTGCACGAAAGGTACTTAAGTAGCTCGCTGTTTGTAAGAGTCTGCGAACAGTTGCCATGATTTGAGGAGAACAAATGCTTCTTAGGATTCGGTGAAAAATAGGGAAAGAGACAGGAGCAAGGAGCAATAAACTGAAGAGGCTGTCGCTTACGTTTTTTACTTTAGTTTCCTTAATTTTTGTTCTTGTTCGTAGGCTTCGATAGACAAATTGTTTTCGTTTTAAATTAATATTAAGTGGAACGAAATGGCTTTGTCAGCGCCCAAGATAGATCTTCCCTCACCCATGTCTGCTTTCCATAGACCCACGACAGTGGAAAGAAGACGAAGTATAACGCCTAGTCCCGCTTTATGTCGCAACCTGTTTGGACGTTCGGAGGGTCCTGGTGATCTACTGTGCGACATGACTATAGCTCAGCAGAGAGCATTTCAGGGTAGATGGGCGTGTCGAGTAGACGTGCTGGACCGCTGCTGTGTCAATCACAGCGCATCGAAATCGACTGCCAATCCGAGGGCGCAGTCGAACACGTTTTCTTCCTTTAACCAAACCTCTAACCAGGCAAATGCAGCGCAGTCACTGTTCAAGAATCATACCGGTAGAAAGTCACCTCGTCCGTACCAGTGGATTCCCATTAACGAGGCGGAAGACCTTCCCTGCATGCTGAAGCGCCTGGCTCTGGCGCAGATCAGAGTGGACAACCTCGACAACGTTGCCTCGCGGCCTGTCTGCCCCCACTTGAACGAGACCAAAAGGCCTGAATCCCCGATTCCTTTTCATTCTGGTTTGATTGACGACCCGGCCAGCAACAACTGCAACTCCAGGACACCCGGACACGATCGTTTACCCCACCCGTCATTGTTCAGCTTAACCCTTTTGAAGGAGATGACAGGGACGGGCAGTGACGAGGACCAAGAAATCGTTGCCGTTTCGACGCCAGAAACCGATGAAAATGCCGTTGGTGCGGCGAATTTGCCCAATATTCCTTGTTTGACGCCTCCTTGTTCGCCGTCGAAAACAAAGGAACGCTCTTCCAGACCGAGATACATGTTGCGCAGCCAGTGCGATTGTCTCCGGCAAAGTAAGCTTACAGGTATGTTCAAATGTCACACCTTGATAAATTGTTGTTTGCTTGCAGGGTCGCTTGACGTAGAATGTAAGAGTGCTTGAGTAAATAGTAATATTGAAATTTTGAGACTCCGGGAAACGAAGCAACTGTTACGATTTTCTCACTTTGTGTTTCAAATTGTGCACAATCACATGCAGTATATGCCTGGTTTCGGCCTGCCTTGTTGTTTGAGTATTACCGCAACAACGATATGTGTAAAGCAGTGATTCTCAACGTGGTCCAGGTGGAATTTCTAAGGGTCCGCAAAGGGTTCTATAAATCCTTGATTAAACCATACTGAAAATTGTAACCTTTGCTGTACAGTAATTAAACGTAAGACCATTTTTGGGTTCTTGTGTTTGTCTAGTTGTACGTCAGATGTCAGCATAGTGAAGTGGTCCATCGGATAATTTTGTTTAAATGGCCCATCATCCAAAAAAAGGTTGAACAACTGACGTAAAGGAATTCAGTTTGGTCGTTATTGCAAATGAAAACTGCTCGTGGCGAGCGGCGCTCTACGCAGCAGGCGAGCTGTCGAAACGTTGTGGTGGATCTGCAAAATGGTTGCCTGTTTGTACATGGTGCGTCTCTAACAGCAATCAAAAACTTCGCGGTGCCTGGAACTGCTTTGTTAATTGCAAGTAAGCTAAACCGAATTTTTCAAGCAGATCACGATGGAAAGCATTTCAAAATTATCCTTGTGGTCAGCGTTTTAGGTGGGAGTGAATCGTCCTGCCACCTCCTTTGAACAGAACGTGTGACGTCAAAAATATCGACGCCTTTGCTGTCATCATTCGTGAATTTTCCAACAGCACGAATATCCAAACTGTTTTTTCTGAAGCATGTCACATTTTCATTTTGGTGGAGCGTTACCCTACTTTCTTGCCTCCACTGCTAAGATTAAGTCAGAGTTGCTTTCCAAGTTACAGGAAAACGAGCTGTCCAAACGCCAACCCGCGCAGTGCAATGTAAATTACACTGACTATAACAGTTTGCACTTGTCTGTACCGAGTACTGTGTATGCAACCCAACCACTGCCCCAAATTAAGCTTGATAAAAAAGACTGATTCCTTTGAGACAAAAACTATGGCGCTAAAAAGCGCTTATGCGCGACGAGTGTACTTTGGTTTTCCGGAACGCGTGGATTGTGGCTGACGCTATGACGTGGTAAAGTCCCCGTTATTTACCGTAGATTTTGCATGTTTCAAGCCAAAGAAAATGTGAGCTGACTTTTCCTCTTTCTCAGTCGCTTTGGTGGGGTGGTCGTCCGGTGGCGTAAAATTGACGAGCTTGCTGAGCAGCCCGGGTGCATCATTCCGACCATGCGCTGCTGCATTAGCGTTCATCACACTCATATTTCACTGCACTATTTCAAGTAGCCTTTCCTTACCAGCCGCATCTCAAAATCCGTCCTTTTAATCAGATGCGTTGCGCACCGCTGCAATAAAAATCTTTTCCCACCGACTTCCCATCTCATCCCGTCCGTGGTTTGGGCATTGGAAAAGCAATGGAAAAACGGTTTCGTTTAAATATTGTCCCCACGCGGCCCAGTGGGCACAATGGAACCTTTTCTAATCCGTCTGCAGATTTTCAAGATCAAAAATATTTTCAAGAGAACAAAGTTAAATGGAAAATCTGTCATGTCTACTTCGCAAGTCTTCATTAATGAAGGTGCTTTTTGCATTATCGCTATTTGCTTCATCACGAAACCCAGCTAAAATCCGTCGCAATCCGCCATTTTTGGCTTTTCGCGTCAGCGTTTCCTGCCGACTCGGGCACAAGTTGAGTTTATGTCATTGTTAGTAAAGACGTGGGCTTGGACTGGAGTCATCATGCGGCAATTCGCTTTACAATTACTTCTGAAATACGCAACAACGCCTTGTTTTGGATAGCGAGCGTTTTGCGGTCTCCCGATGAAGTTGATCGAAATCGACTACACTGTGAAACGCATTTGGAAAAATAAGTAACAGTACAATTTGCCTAATTCGTCACCTCAAGGGGATTAGAAAAAAGTGACGAATTAGGCGAAGTGACAAATTACGCAAACAGGTGAAAACTCTATCATAGAAGTTCGTATACTTTATCATAGTAACTCACATGCATACATAGTGCTCTTATTGCAGTAAAATACAAGGTTATTGTTTAAAGTCCTCTCCTCTATCTGGACTCCTCCATTCAATCAAGCACCGTTTAAATCTGTAATAAACTTTTCCGCGTTCTCTCAATGGGGAGTCGGGTCGCGCTTCGAACCTCGTGTGTAAATTCGATAAACAAATTGCGAGGTGCAACAATTCTCAGATAAAGATCCTTAAATTTGTTTGAATTCCCACACGTACCAGCTGCTTAGACATCTAAAGCGAACCTGCAAATGACGAATTAGACGAACAAAATGCTTCTCAGGGGTAGAAAGAGGTGACGAATTAAGCAACGTGACGAATTAGACGAACAGAAATGTACACAAAAGATAGGGATTCTACCGGGACCGACGAAAAAGTGACGAATTAAGCGCATTGACGAATTAAACGATGACGAATTAGACGAGTTCTACTGTATAAGGGATTTGACGGTGAATGTCGACGCTAACTATACGACATACTTAACTGCCCTGGCTGTACCAGCGATTGTGGTTTCTACTTCCTACGGACCATACTATGCGGTGTTTGTGTTGCGTTGTGCCTGATCTGGACGCTAATGTCAACGTCCAAAAGCAATGATAGCGCCAGTTTAACCAACCACTCGGCCCTATCGCGTACTGGCCGTTTTGCAGCTTGCTCAACGCGCGAAAAAGCAATTATGTTCTTGATATTGCATGACAGGTTTATATGTGCCTCTTTTGTGCAGATTGGTACCACGTGCGAAAGCGACAAAGCTCCAGCAAGCCGCGTCACCAATCAAGCAGTCAAGCCCTAACCGCAAGCAGCTTACGACCGAGGCTGTCATCAATCGGTAAAACCGGCGTGCGGATCCGTTCCAAACACCAGCATAGCGCTTCGAAATGCTAAGGTACTCGTGCATGCGCCGGCAGGGGTTAGCTGGCATTCGTTTACTGACACGTGTTTTGCTGGAAAAACTGCGTCGAAACTGTGCCACGCCCACAAAATAACCAAGTGGGCAACTGCGGCGAATAGCCCTGTTTCTAAAATTAAATTAGTAATTGTCCAGATCCCATTGGAGACTTTGCCGCTTAGGTGAACGTTAGGTTTTCATTAAAGCGTTTTGCTGACGGACAACTGCCATTGGGATTGCTTCGTGCGGCATGGAGCATCCCGGTACGATATTGCTTTTTTTCAGTCGTGAGGACGCGTCGATTTAAGCTGTCGGACGATGTTAATATTAGAATTCTTTCACGGTCATTCGTATCGTAATTGAACGGCGTGAGGTGGACGCAGGTGGCAAGCGACAATTGTTAGCTGACGATGCGTGAAAAGCAAAGTCTCTCGGTCGCACGATTACGGGTTGTTGTACTTTGGTTTGCGACACCGACATCACGTAACTGGGCGTTGGGCGCTGTTCGTGAACGCAACTCGCCTGGCTTCCGCTCGGGAATACGCGAACGTGAATCACTGTCGCGGCGGACGTGCCATAGTAAATAGTGTCTGGTGTGGAAAAGGAGGCGTAAACCCCCGTTGAAGATGAGGTCAGACCGTGTCACAACAGTGTTTCGTTATGTTGAGAGTTCTTAGTATGCTTGCCTTGGTTGTTTTCCAAAGACATCGGCTTTTTCTGCATTCGCTCTCCTGGCTTAAAAGCCAACGGTTTTCTGCAAATCGACCTCGATGCAGGGTATTTGGATGTTCGTTTTTCACGGAAAACATGAATTGAACCGGCATATTTGTTTATTCTTTGCGTTAGACTCCGGGCTTAAGCGCGGGCACTGCGAATACCAAACATTTGTTGCTGCTCTGGTCTTCCTACCTCATATTAATTTTAGTGCTTGAAACGTTGAATGGGCGACATTCACTGAGCGCTTCATAACATCCAAACTTTAGGCCAGTGCTTCTCAACCGATAAGCCGCTGAACTAAAAGATAACACTTATTTCACTATGGGGTTGTCCTAGTGAAACAAACTGAATACATGCTTAAAACCAACAATCGTTTCGTGAATATGTCGCCACGTATCTGATTTGCTTAACTAATTTGTCATAAGTTGCTGACAGTAATGATGCCCAGAGTTCAATGTTGAAAACCATTACGGTATGTATCAGATAGGAGTCAAACGTGCAGCGTAACGTTTAAAATTACATTTTTTTACTTACTGCAATCCACAATTGAGCGCAGAGAAGATTTCAATGTACGACCCTGGCTCTTCACTTGCTGCAACACTTATTAGTTCATGATTGCGACGAAAATAAAGACATGTTTTTTAAAAAAGTCTGCTCCAGGTTCATCACACACGGAGAAAAACAGAATACGTCATACCGGTTACGTCAATACGCTAGGCTTTCAGTTGCGCCGAGTAGGGTTTATCACATTTAACACGTCAGCGAAAACCAGGCAGAGTTACCATAAATTGGCTCAGGTCCAACGATCCGATGTTGTCGGTGTCGCGAGAGTTCGTGTTTGTGTTTTGCTGTCATCAGTGTTTGCGACCGGCTCAGATTTAGGCGGGAAGACGTGGAACCGGAGGTCCCCTTGAGTTTGATTACACCGGCTCGTCGTGACCTAAGAATGAAAGTCAATATTTTTCGCGCCGCGCCTTTTTTCGACTGTGTCAGCAGGGACACGGTG
>Ga0210059_1000310_pt1 | contig 57398 bp, 34 predicted proteins | sample Ectturendosymbi2_FD_188042 | JGI IMG/M metagenome (GOLD analysis project Ga0210059, IMG submission 188042) | Ecteinascidia turbinata endosymbiont from Florida, USA - Sample 2 (SPAdes) (version 2) | ecosystem: Host-associated > Tunicates > Ascidians > Unclassified | place: Key West, Florida... | reverse complement strand
TAACCCAACTAACAATCGTTGATTTTGGTGGAAAGTTGCGACAATGGAAACGTTTTCGAAACTGAATCTGTACAGTCTGGTATGATTTTGTTGCAAAATAGGTCTCCAGGGAGAATATCTTCTGCTGATTTGTCCAAGACATTTTTGGGGCAACTATAGCTGCAAACGATCATCCATAGATTCACCTATCACGTCCTGCAACAGAAAAGACATTCGTTAAAAAATGGGTTTTTTATCGAACAAAATATGGGTACGCATCTTTTTGGGTCACCCTGTAATTGCTTAAGACTTCAGAATGAGAGTATGTTTGGACCAGAGTTGCTAGGTTGACACTTTTAATGCCAAATTCCAGATATCTGGCCTTATTTAAAAGTGGCTTGGCTTAAGAAAATGCTGTGTGGCATGTACGTCATAATTTGGCAGGTTTTTGCCGTTTTCAGCGGTTTTGGCAGGAACAAAGGTTGTTTGCCATTTTCTTAAAACCTGTCTGCTTTGAGGTTAAACTTTTAGATTTTTTCAGCCGGTTTGGCATTTATTGAAGTATTGGACGTATTTTGACTAAAACTTTGGTGTATTTGATCCATCTGAACCTGGAAAGCCTAAACGTTTTTATGTGCGTTCTCTACGACTGCATTTTGTATTTTAGATATTTTGTACAATTGTGACATATCTAACATTTCGTAGCACTTGTGTGCTACCAAATTCAAAGTAATTAAACACTATGGCATGCATGGTACATGTTTTGTTTTTTCCTAGCCTCTATTTTATTGTTTCACAAATTTATAGTTTTTCTTCGTTAAGCGTTTTCTATAAGAAGATATGGTACACAGATTAACAATTACTGTATTTGCTAATACTGTACATATGCAATCATTTTATGCTTGGTTCTATGTGAACATTGCATTTTGGCCATTGATCAACCGGTTAATTTAAAACTGACAGACTTGTTTAGCATGTTTTGAAGGTATTTGACATGTTTTGAGAAGCGATTAAGTATTTTTGGTCCATCTGAACCTGACAACCCTGGTATGAAATAGTTAGAAAGTCATTGGTTTTGTACGACTTTGGAACCTATCCAAAGAACCAGCGTGGGTAACAACGTGAAAGGTTAGATTTTTCACCACGGTCGTGTTTGAAGAATTCCTATTTAATTTATCTGAGTATTCAATGTTTGATGGTTAAGGGTGGTTTCAAATCCATCTTTCTGATGCAAAGTGGCGCGATGCAGCAACCGCCTGTTTTTGAAAAAAGGACATGGGGTCAATAAAATTCTGAAACCAAGCAAAACGGAGCTAAAAATGCCATGTTCCGAAATTGATGCTACATTGGCGTGCACCTGACTCCTGAAATTAAGCAAATAGCACAGAACACGCTTTTGCCCACTCATTATACAATTTTAAGTTGACCACAACACCCCAGTTTCATGAAAAGCTTTTTTTCGAGTCTAAGCTTACGCAACAGGTTCTTTAGTTGAAACGAAGCATCCCGAAATGCTATGGTCTTGACAGAAAGTATGGATTTAGAACAAATTGGCACAGCTGACAACAAATTGCAAAACAAGAAGAAATTTGACATTTTCCTTTGCAATATTGCGAAGTAGCGGGTTTGAAATTTGAGTAAACAAGAAATTATGAACCCATTCAATCGGAAATATTTCAGAAAGCAAGCTTGAAGAACCCCGCACAGCAAATCGGAAGAAAGATTCTTCTTCCGAAAAAAGAAGAAAAAACGTCAAAGGCTCAGGTGAAAATTGGCAAGTTTATCATCAAAACCTCACATGAAAATGTACTAGTTTGGTTTTCCTATTGTAATGAAAATGGTCTAGATAAGGACCTAATCAATTGTTTTTCGATTGGAGAAGCCTGCAACAGATTTTCTCATCTCATTTCTCTCCACCGCACTATAGTCAATGTCCACTGCCTGATCAGTCAATGTCTAAATTCAAGGTGTGTTATTATCCTAACAGGTGCAACATGTAAATGTACCTTTTTATTTTACCTTATCAAATGTCGACATTCTTGAGTTCATCTGTAAAACCCTTTGACATAAAACTAGATTTAAGCCTAGTTGTATAGATTAAGCATCGCTAGTTGTTGTATTAAGTCATTACAATTTGTTTTCAACAGCAGGCGACCTGAAAGAGGAATTGAAAAAACTTAAGAAAGGTCTGCAAGCCAAAGACGAAGGTATGACGACGAGTAAAATAATAAATTTGAAGATGTAATAAATTGCAGTTGATGTATTTTTACTCAAAATCCTTACTACATTAACTGCGTTCCAGACGACTCCGATGATGAAGAATCAAAGTTTCAGTGGAGATCTCATTTGGAGCAAATACTTTGTTTTGAAGGTACGATGATACAGCATTTTATTACATTGCAATAACAACGAAAAAATAATCGTTAGTTGTTTGACCAACGAATTCACAGCATGTTGAAAGCTGAACATGTTTGCAAAAAATGTTTTCCCAAGAATTCGGAATCTTTAATGAGCACATGTAAATTCAAGCATTCTGATCTACTTTTGCGACTATGTAAAACAACGATGTTTTCAATAACGTCAAAAACTATCAAAACGTTATGGCTCCATCTTGACGCAGTAAGTGTGTTTAAAATATTTCAAAGCTCTGGAAATCTGATAAATATTAATTTTTATGTTAAAATCCTACAGAAAAAAGTCCAGATATATGACATCAGAAGTTGAATGTTCTAAGGTTACTGTAGCAAAAACTAATGAATGTTTTCTTTCAGGTATTGCACTATCACCTATGGTTTACCATAGAGCAACAGGCCAAGTATTTCCTCGTCCTTGTTAAGATTTGAACATTTTCGTCACGTGGGGTTGGTACATGGAAACACAGATCTCTGTTTCAGGGCTTGAGGAAAACAAAAATCTATTTCTGTTGCAAAGGAATAAACTGTTTTACTCTACTACCAAGAGCACAAAATTAGATCTTCTCAGAGATGTCCTGCATTCACTCAATGCCATTACATTTCATTCTGTTTTAATCACAAACCACACAACACCATAGCTTTGCAATGCAATTACAAGAGTTTTTCAACTTTAATTTGGTATTTAATAATTTTTTTGCTCATTCACACCTTTCACTTAATCACGACATGCATTTTAATTCGGAATAGATATTCGCCTTTATTGCGTGCTGACCGTAGCTGCAAATGCATACTGGTTACGACCAAATGAATACATTTTGTGAAATATTTGCTTGTTTAATCTTAATACAGGGATGTACAGAAAAACTTGAATGTTTATGTTTCAGTGCTTCAATAAAAGTAGATTGAGTGAACTACCGTGAACAACAGTGGCTCACGGAAGTCACTGTTTTTAGGAATTATAGCTTCAACCCAAGCAACCTAAAGCACAGTGTAACAAAAGCATAAAGTTTTGAATGATCTTTCGAGATCTTGATAAAATAAAACTCTGAAGATATTAAAGAAAACGCATAATACTTGTGATTGTGCATTTGAAACCAATGAAGAGAAATTTTGTTGTTCAAAGAAAAACGACCTTAGTTTTGCCTAATTCATCCGTCACTACCAGTTCCCACTTTTTGTGAAAATTACATCAAGTGATGTTCGGCTATTGCAAAGTGTTTTGAATTATCCATTTTTAAAACATACATTTGCTTGTAAAACAAAGTATACATCTAAACGTCTTTCCTGGACTATCAGTTAACAATTATATAATGCTTATTGCTATTTTTAGAAAACAGCTCAAAGCATTTGATGAATGGATCGCTATACGACGCGTATGGAGTTCTGGATGTAATTTATCAAATGGATTCAAGAGTAAGAGACCTTCCCTTCCTGTTGCAGTATTGCGCCAGTCTCATGGTCACAGACCGTGACGATGAGGCAGCTGAAGCGTATCAATTAATTTTAGTGATAATTAGGGACGTGATTCGTAGCAGTTTTGAAGAAGTTTTGGCCGTGGCCGAAAAATTTAACGAAAAGTCGAAGAATCTTCAAGCGGCAATTCTTGCTTTAGTTGCCCGCGACATGTCAGACAAAAACGTTTTTACTCCACACAACGCGCAAAAGCAAGTGAATTGTCTCTCGGAGCTGAGAGATGCCGCCAGATTGATGACTGATAAAAATTCGCGCACTCGACCATTCGTGAAAAAAAAGATTGTCCCAGCCATGTTGCAAATTAAGGATGATATCCTTCAAACAGAAGATAACCTAGAATTCAAGGAAAAGCTGATAAAGCTAAAGATTGCCATGCTACACGGTGTTGAAACAACACAACTGCACGCTCATGACATTGATGGTCGCATTGAAACACTGAGGTTAGCACTGCTTTTTATGGAGCAAATGTACGAAAACCAAGTTCGTAAAAAGCATTTTTATGGTGTCTTTCTGCACAACCTTGGAGCTACATTCATAGACTTATTCCGGATCGATGAGGCCATAACTCATTTGAGGGAAGCTCTCCAGGTTCTGATGGATGCTGATGATTTTGAAGAAAGCAACGAAAGCAAAGAAAAACACGTCCAGTCCACCACTCGAGTGCTGCGCTTGGCTGAGCTGGCGTTTATGTAGAAACGCCACTTGAACTGTCTAGAAAAGATCAGTAACTCAGGTGGAGCGCTGCACAGGCTCTGCCAGACGTTTTTCAAAAATTCAGGGCGGGACTGTTATCGTTCAGAGAGTGTCAAATGTTTATGCTTCGCTAGTAGTGTCGTGATTGGCATTGTCGTAATATGCTGAATATGTTTACGTTTTCGCGGCATCGTCTGAAGATATATGAACGTAAGTTAGTGATTGGAAAGCTTACTGTCCTCTCGGGCCATTGCTAGTCTTAATGCATTTGCTTTTCACCTAATGAAGTGCTGTTTGGAGTAGGAAGGCCATCGATTTTGCCTTTTCGGGCCACTTTCAATAAACCTTCATGAGCCACCACATTTGGCCCAGCGGGACAAACATGGGCTGCAGGCCGCAATTTTTTTAACAGCGACATGAAACTTCAAGTTTATTCTCGACTCTTGATCGCTTTGCTAAACAAAGCGGAAAACAGTTGAGGTCAAAAAGTTTTTTGGGGATTTTTATTCAAAACCAACTAGTTATTGAAATAAAAAATAATGTATTTCCAAGCATTATCACTGCACTAGCATCACACAAAAACAAAATCTAAGAAAATATATGTTTCTAGAAAAGACTTTGTAAAGAACATCGTGTTGCTATTAGCTGTCCAAAAAGATAAATTGGAAATAAATGTTTTTCACTCCCTTTCAGTTTAACAAATCTGCTTGACTCTATGCAAAATGCACGCTTGTGTCGGAAAACTATGGGAAACTAACTACTTTGTTTGCAGTCGTGTGTAGCTCGTGTCCTGCGATGTCAACAAAATACCCGTAAAACGAAATGGTAATTAGCATCCTTAGCTTGACGTCTTTCGTTCGGACTTCCTCGTGACAAGAGACGGCGGTGACTCTGGATTCTCTTCGATTGAATTTTGCATTTGCTTTTTATAATGAATCCATTCACGTGTGATGTTTCTATTATTATAACACTCCGATGTCCCGTTTACTGAGTTATTTTTTCTGTTTCAATTTTTCGGCCTTTGTTGCTACCTGCGATACAAGCTAGATTTACGCTATGAAAACTTCTTGATATCAAGTTACCAAAAATCGAAATACAATCTTGCTTTAATTACACTTTGGTGAAAATATTGGATCCAGCATGAAGATTTCAAGAGAGGTAAAATATGTTTTATTGTTAATTTTTAACTATACGGTTTGTTCAGATTACTGTATGTGTAACATTGTAGCTCCAGCTCAAACGTTGCAGCAAGTTTTTGTTGTAGCTTTTGTGAACTTTGTTAATGAGGTAATGCAATCGACGATTTAGAAGCATGATGTGAGTGATATCAATTTTATTTAGTTTTTGTCGTATTCTACAATTTTGCGTCAACATTTACATTTTTTATTTTTCTTTAATCATGTATCTTTGTAGTTTGCTTTCATGTATTCGCAACGTAGACGGAATTTCCCTGTTAACAACTCTGTTAATATGTTCAAGAGCATTGCAGTGTGTTTGTACCTATGCCGCTGTGAGGTGAAATAATGGCAGTGTAAAAATGCTTGAAAAAAAGGACAGCGTATACGTTGTCAATACAACGAGGTTTTCGTGTTTCAAGTCACGAATGAAAAGTTCAGGCAAATTTTCACACTTGTCACAAACACAAATGTAATCTGAAAGAAAATCGTCTTTTTGAGGTTTTCTAGGCAAGGGTGAAAAGCATTTGGTTATATGCGTAATATTGCAATTCTGCTATAATTTCATGTTTGACGTTCTGATGGAGAAGATCCTGAGGTAAGCAGCAGAGATTTAAGAAAGTTCATGGCCCCAAATCTGTGTATGAAAAGAAGAGCGTATAGACCCATTTTAAAGAGGAAAAATGCTTTTATCAACCATAAACTCACTCAACATTCGAACTACTTTATGCCAAATTATTATGACTACGTTTAAACATCATATTGCTTCGAATAACAAAACTAGTCAAGCATTAAAAGCAATCTTGCGTAATGAAATGCTCAGAAGCTGTGCATTCAGTTCTTTAACTCAACAGTATAGTAAAAGACGTAATTGTCATGAGAGGAATTATGTTTCCTAGAGTGAAAATCTGCAGCAGTTAACTAGAGGATGATTTGCTTGCACAGCCATTGCCACGACACCGTATTTTCAAAGTCTTGGATCAAATCATGTAAAACTCGTTCGTTCAATAGGCTATGATATTTCTTCATCAGTATTTTAGTCTGTGAGTTTACTTGTTTGTAGTCCAAAAGTCGAAATGAAGATTTGCTGTTAGGTTATTTGGTAAAACCGCTAAAGGTGACACCAGAAAACATATCTGTCAGGTTAGTTATTCGAATAAAACATTACTTTGGTAAATTCTGTCTCTCTTTTGGCTGAAAACCTGCAGGTGTGAGTTTCATGGCAAGGAATTTACCATTGGGTGCTTGCCTGGCATGGGAAGAAATTTATTACTGATATTTTCTTGAATTTTAAAGGCAGATTGGTTTTGGACTAATTCCACCTGAAAGCAAAAACGAGGAATATCTTAACCATAGACATGGAGTGTACGAGGCCAGAACCACCGCCAGAAAGTCGTGAATAGGGTGGCTTTACGTTTGTGCAAAGGGGCTTGACATTCAAATTTGACAAAACTTCCACTGATTTATAGTGTTTCACATTTCAATTTGAGGGGACTTGGAGCTTTGTTTGGAGGCAAAGCCCCCGTGGCGACGGGACTGCAAGAGGCTCTGCAATGTTCGTAAAAAAACTGTTTAGGAAACAACTGAACACCACCACGAAAAATAATTAAATACCTCCAACAATGCAAGAGATGCTTTTCAAACTTTCGAAAAGGTCTGTGTGAGCATGATGAAAACAATTTGAACGTTAAAGCAACTTGTTCAGTTGCCTACCATGTATCACACTCAACGTGTTTCGGACTTTACTGCAATGGAAAAAGGAAGAAAATTATATTTTCTGCGTCATTCAAATTTTATGTAACAACATGGTATTTTAATTGGTTCAGAGATATGCTTTATTTCTTGCTTGGATTTGACAACATTAACTTGAAGTTTAAAAAAAGTTAAGGAACTTTCCTCTTCTTTAAAGTTGAAAGTTTACTTTGAACAATATATGTTTGAACCAGGTGATAGTTTGAAATCAGGCCATGTTGTCACGAAATGGCGCGTTTATCAGGCATTCATCGTTTATTTCAACATTTTCTAAAATGCATTTCACCGCTAGTGAATGAAGCAAAAACGAAGGTTTTACAAGAATGACTAGAAATTAATCTGAGACTTTGCACAAAAACAGGCGCGTATTTCAAAGTATGCAGATTAAGCATCAATATGTGTAGAGTTCGCATCGAAATACGCAGAGCACATCAAAATGAGCGAAGTACGCATGCGCAATAACCCAGAATCAGCAACAGGTTGAGGATTCCTCGGCCGAGGTCGGACTAGGCTGGACAAATACAGTTCACCGTAGAAAGATATGTCCTTTAAAACCAACCCCGAACTAATGTGCTGTGACTGAACGAGCTGGAAAAGCAGCTGAGCCGATTTGTCGTGTACCTATTTTGAAAATAAAGAAGATTATACTGTCATAAAACACCCTGTTTGCGAAAGCTTGCATTTGCTTTGAAAGAGGTAGACGAAAGTTTTCGCCACCTCTTCACGTGCCTTGCGGCAGAACCTTAAGTTGCAAATAATGAGTTTGTGGAAAAGTTTATTCAACGTGTAAAACAAAAGATGACACTAGTGCCGCAGGGAATAGTTTGGTGTTACGGCGAATGGCAGGGTCGCTTTGATTCTATTCCAAATGTGGAGTTTGTTGAAGGGCGTCCTCAGCGAGAAAACTTTGTCGGGACGCAAAGGACCCTGTTGATTCTGGACGATTAAATAAACGAAACTAACGGGAGCGTGACAAATTTGTTTACTAGCGGCAGTCACCACAGAGACCTGTGTCCTATACATCGTTCAAAACCTTTTCATCAACGGAAAATAACACCGCATGATCAGCTTAATTGGTCATTACATTGTGGTCTTTAAAATGCCCCCACCCTTCGCAAATCATTCATTTAACAAAACAAGCTTGACCGGGAAAAGTCAAAGCTGTGCAAGAAACATTTAAAGATGCAAGATTTTACCTTTCGGTTCCTTTCTGTTGTATTTCAAGCAGTGCACACGTAGGGTTACCAGATGGCCGGTATTTCATCGGCCTGGTCGGTATTTTACTGCCAATTTAGCCGAGCCCGGTAAAAAGCCGGCGTTTTAAAAACCAGTGCCTGAAGCCGGTACTTCGAAAATAAATAATTTGCGATAACTGCGAAAAGAGCTAACGCAGAACTTGTCAAATTACAATGACTCTAGCAGTGAATCTTGCCAGGCAGTGGTGCAGGAGGCGGTGGTTCAGGGAGTGCAAGCACACCCCCAAAAGTTTTGATATGTCAAAAATCCGGGCATAATTCCTGAAAATCCGGGTGAAATCCTTGAAAAGCAGGGAAAACATGGCGCCCTACCTTGTTTAACTTCGAAAAATGGCGCCCAACGTTTGCAGAAAAACAAATGAAGACCTTTCTTTTTTTGGAAATCACACACAAAAAAGTCTTGATGATCTTTGCGGAGAAAATTTGTTGGCAAAAGTAGCGAAAAACTTTTCGGGCAAGTTTGGGGAAAGTCGGGTAAAAATCCTTCGCCCCCCACAAGGTTGTTAGCTCTTGTTTTGTTTCATGTATAAGTGCGACTCTGTAGATCATTGAAGTGCATCTTGGCAAGTTGCTTCCATGTACGTCGCCAGTAGCTTCGTCTCGTGTGTGTTGGGGCGTGCATAATTGCCTCGAGTATGGTGAAAATTCACAAGTGTCTTACTTTGTTTTACTATGCGCGCTAGCCATGTCTTGTCGGCCTTGTGGCTGAAATAAATAAAACTGTCAAACTGTCGTACACCTATGTTGCCAGGACATGCAGTTCCTTCATGGAAGTTCATACAAGGGCAAATTGTTACTTGTGCCTTTAACAACACTCATTGTCTCTCCGTTTTCCCTCTTCCTTTGTTTAGTCAAACTTAGCATCTTTCGTCGTCCCAAACGTGATCTGTATGAGTATTTCTTTTGACAATCAACCGTGCAACTGCCGTAGGTGGGGTTGTTGTGTGAACTACTACCGTTACAGACTATTGCAGGCAGAATGCAGGAAAGTCATAAAAATGGACGGGATGACAGTGGCATTGCATAGACGAGCGAACCTTTCACAATCACGTGAGTTGCATTGAACACACATTATTTCGTCAGCGGACTATAACTGGCTCAAGAAAGGGTCAGCGAATCAATCGTGAAGCATCTCTCAGCCGTCTTAGTGGTCCAGAATGTAGTGAGAATTTTTTTCAAGAGCTTCAGATGAGCCAGAAAATGTTTTATTGCAAACTGAAGAGAATGTAGCAAGCAAGAAATTATTATTTGTGTTAAGGTGTTCATACAGGTTACCGTAGAAAAGCAAATGCCATCAAATTGCACGGAAAGATATTCACTTCAGAAATTGATATGCAACAAGTAAATTGGAATTTTACTAAGTGCATTAGTTTGTTAGAGTTTTAAGAAAACGCCTCCGTTCACATTAAGTACTGCAGTCATCTTTTTTCATGTACTGTTTTGCAAAACGGAACAAACAATATTTTTGTATTGCGCATTCCTTGGCACAGGACGCAAAGTATGCATGCACAACACAGACACACCTTCGCGTTTTTAAAACGTCCAAATACTGCTGAAATGTTGGTTTTATTTTGTGCTGGAACTTTTAGATACTTGCATCTTTTTCTCACCGAGTCCAAAGTAAGTTTCGCTGGAGGATCCCACGTTTGCAGAGCCATCCCACTCTTGTTTGAAAAGCATGGACGTGCGTTGATCGCACTTTGTATTGATCAACGCAGCACTGCTGGGGCGACCATGGCTTGCCGGTCCACTGCCTCTCGACGTTCTCGGCTCTGTGCTCAGCACAGACACCTAGCGGTAGCCAGTACTGCTGGTTTTCAAACCACTCGCGGCGCATGTGCTGTTTCACGCAGTCTGTAAGTGTTTCGCCCTTGAAAGCAGGGTTGCGGAGTCGGATCCGAACTCGGAGTCGTAAGAAGTCGAAGGTTTTTGGGTGGAGTCGGTGTCGGATTCCTAACAGCACTAGAAGTCGGAGTCGGATTTTTTGTCCGACTCTGACTCCGGATGTCCAATTGAATCATTTTTTGCATCACACTCCTGGATTGGGAATTTCTGTTGAAATGGTACAATTTTTTTTTTAACTTTTGTTGAAACAGAGATTTCTTGCTGTTCACCACGATTACCATTGATTTTAACAACCAAACTTCATTCCCTTTAAGTTAAGGAGTCGGAGTCGGAAATTTTGGATAGGTCGGAATCGGAGTCGAGAGTCGGGAGTCGGATATTTTACCTCCGACTCCGCAACCCTCATTGAAAGTCTTGTAAAGACTGTCCGCTTCAATTTGAACGCACTGAAACTTTTTTCTGCCAATGTAATGCAGCAGAAAATCGCAGTAAAATTCCAGCATTCGTGGTCATAAACAAAAAAGGACTTTGCAATGGCAGGTCTTTGACAATTATTTTCAAACACTCAACTTCGTACAAGTCGCCGCCTGTGATGATGTAGAGTCGGTGGACTTGTCCAGTTGCTTGAAATCTTGGAACGACTCGTGTGCCCAGTAAAGATTCTGCTGCTCCGCCTCACAAGCTTTGATGAACTTGCATAGTCGAATCCTGGCGTAATGTAGCTTTCAATATCCAAAAATGCCAGTTTGTTTGTGACTAGGCATGTGAAACCGTTGCCATTTAGGACGACAACCTTGATTTTGCCAAACAAATATTCCAGAATGTTTTAGCTAGAAGAGTTGAAGTGGATGTGCTCTTGATAGTAAGCGACAAACCTTCCTTTCATGTTGCTTGGTGTCCGGTTTAAATTGATCAAAAACATCCTGGAAATATTCTTTCAAAATCTCAAAATCAGCATTGGCAATGGTTTCGAGATACTGCATTTTGTCATGAACTAAGCCCTGTGCGCTGGCGTTTATAAAACATTTCGGTTGTTCAAAGTTGGGCACGTTAGAACAAACAGGAACGGAGCAAGGCACACGGCAAGCGACCCGAACCGACTTCTCCTGTCGTCGTGTAAATTACTCTTTTCAAAATAACTTTCATAGTCAAACGTGCTACGGTACGGGTAGAAACGATCTTCATGCGATACAGTAATTCCGAGTTGCTCCAACTCGTGAAAATAATGTTTTTGTTGTTATAAACATCTCCCAACATGCGTGTGTTTCACGTGAAAATCAAAAATGTTGATCAGACTCTACATTCCTCAAAGCAACGCCATAAGAATATTGTGATCTTGAACCGTGGTGGTTCGTGGTTCATATTATCAGGGTGGGCTTGATCGATGATTTCAGCGAAGCTACGAACATCCAAGGAATAGTTGCATGTATTCTGATCGAGGTTTCCAGTTTGCACTTTTTGGAATCTGGACTCGATGATATCAGATGCAGCGACGGAAAAAGTGAAACTTAAAATTTCGAAACAATGGTAGTGAAAAGCTGCGGTAAAGTCTTACGCACTGCAGAGGGTTACCTAATAAATCGCTGTTGGTTGCACTGCAAAAAAATTAATTGGCAATGTCGTGCATGACATTTCATAAGAAGGTTATTATACCAGCTGAGACGCAGGTACCTTAACTACTTGGTAGCGCTAAAAATCAACTAAAATGCTTCGCATGACGCTAACATATACTTGCTCTAAAAGTGTTTGATGCCCTGTACTTGAACTGAGTCAAGCCGACACGTCGTTTCACTGTCAAGCAATATGTATGTGTTTACAAATAAACGTTTTTCTGTTCCTGTTCAAATTTTACATATGAAACACATACCTCGATTTTGTGCAATTGCTGCTTGGTGTACTTTTTCTGCACTTTGATGGAATTTCCTCCTGCTGGTCTTTAGCTTCTGTTTTGCGGCTGCACTGTTTTTGATGAAAGTTGGCAGCGTGGCTCCTTGAGGTGGGTTTTTATGTAAATGCACAGGAGCGGACTGCAAGTGACACCACATGTGTTGGAAATGTTTTCGTACATTGTTGACGGTAAAACGCCATTTCTTTACATCGATGCTACTGGTCGACCTGAGACTTCACTCTACGTTGTCTGAAATTACAACAAAACAAGATAAAATTCGCGTTACTGGCACTACTGGTATGTTTGAAAGCGATTTGATAACACTCATATCCCAGTAAAAATATCAATGCACTTATTTTCGAAAGTAATTAAAGAATCAAGTAGAAATCATTGACTCAGCTGAAGAAAGGTACCTGTTACTGCTGGGGGCCTGCTTGATAGTTTCTGATCGAGGTATCGAAAACGTAGCTGGACGTGACAAACCATTGCAATGAATATAAACAAATGCAGTCTTACACTGCACCTTAAATGAATAAAATCATTACAAGCGACTCAGATATTTCGAACATTGCCAGAACAAATCTGACTGTACAACTTATTTGACGTTGCCAGTAGTACTATTTGATTCTGAAGGCCTCTGACGCTTGCGTCTTGAAATTTGTCAACTCCAGAATGTAATGTCGAAGCCAAGTATCGTTTAAGATTGCTGGAACTTGAAAATGACTGACAATATTAACAGATAAACTTTGAAGTTCCATCGTAGTGCACTTTCGATATGCGCTTTCAAATCACCCTTCTCGAAAATACACGACCACATTTTGGACACTGCGCTTTCTGTGACATTTGACCTTACACATAAGTCAAGTGATTTTGAAGATCACATTGTCAAATGATTCTGCACAAAGGTAAAAAGAAAACGTCCACTCATCACCAAGCCGCGACGAATTATGCATAGTGCTACTAGTGAAGAGGTAAGCTGAATTGAATGATTAAAGACGGTCAACAGATTAACACGACCGCACATAATATTTCCGTTTTCGAATTTTAAAAAATGCACAAACCGGTGACGTCACATTCCTTTTTTGCAATCGCTGCAACACCGTGATCGGGCGTGGCGCGATAAAGTTTGGCTTACCGACGTGTGCGATTTCCAAAACATGAACAAACGCAATGCGAAAAATGAGCACAGCGGTAGGGGGTGAATTGTTTGGGCGAACAAACCTTAATCGGATTAGTCGCAAACTGAAAAGAAGAAACTCGAATTAGACCAGCCTGGGCAGACCCTCGACAAAAAGCTGTCAAAGCACATCAAAACCATCGGACCTGGTTGAATTTATTAGGAAACTGTGGACAAGATGACGAGTAGTCTATCGATCCAAAACCAAAACAGAGGAATGACTGAAAGTCTAAAAAGCACTGATGCAAATTTTCTAATCAAGCAAATCAAAGTTTCCCTGAATTGATGAACTTAACTGGACAAACAAAGGCTTAATCGGATCCAACACGACGAAAACATCCGACCTGGCCGAGAAAGGACACAAGCCGTTTGTGACAGAAACCTGAAAACAATATTGCATAAACGAAAAATGTATTTGCAGAAACTTGACAAAATGTTTTCCAAAACTTGAAAAAATTTGAAAAACAGTATATTTTTATTCCAAAAACTATATGGGGCTGGGTAAAGGGAAACCCCACTTGATCCACTTGATCTTCCTGACCCTCGCAGTAATGTCTATCGAAAACTGCACCTGTTACTGTACTCAGGGCCGGATTGAGGCGAAATTGGACCTGATGCTGTAATGCATAAAAGACCTATTTTCTCGGCATTGGTCCGTGTTTATCCGACACTCATTCTCACTCAGACCGACTATAGAGGCTGAATTGTGTGCGCGACGCAACGAGTCAGCTTTTGTTGAATATGGGTGAATATAACAACTTGTCTAACTTCAAACTTTTACCCATCCACTAACGTGAGATGCCATAGGAAGTTGCAAGGGTGCGCACTAACTGGAAATCTTCCGTTAACAACCAACACAACAACGTTATAGTTACAATGCGAAGAACTATAGAAACTAGATAACAAACAACGCTGTGTCCATTTCCCAGTTCTTAACATTTTTATGCTTTGTTCACTCTTGCCGTAGATTTTCGTATCCCATTCACGCCAATGCAAGGCCAATGTAGCAATAATATGCCAATTATATGTTACAACGATTAAAAGCAAATCAAAATGAATTATTGGTACCGCGCACCACAGATAACTGTTCGCTGGTGATTGGGCTGTTCCTGAATCTTTGCGATAAGTCTTTCGAACCCTTGGTCATTTGACTTTTCCAACGCCACCTTAACGAACAACTCACCTTTAACGATGCATTTATTTTTGTACTTTTCAACTCATCAAAGCAGGAAAACGCTTTCTCTGGAAAATACATGGAGAAGAAATGCTTCCAACAAAGAAAGATAGGAAACAAAACCAAAATACACTGCAGTTGTAAAGTATCTGTATCGCTGCATAAAGTACCGGTATCGCTGCATAAGGCGTCTCCTTTGGATTATAAATTAGTTGTACTTTCCCACTACTTCAAACGTAATCTGTGTTTCTCAACACAGTCAACTACAATTAGCCAGATAAACACACGTACCCTTGGCCTTGCAGTTTTCCTCACAGCGCGCTTCTAGAACCATGACTATAGCATCACAACTCCATGAACAGGCTTGCTGTTCTAGCCTAGGTGATTTTGCACAAACCGAGCTGACCATGTTGGCTACCCTACTAAATATTCATTTGTCTGAAATTTACTAAAACTCACGGATAATGTCTTGACGTGTGCACAGTATTAAAATATAAAACGGCGAAATAGTACTGTAGGCTACAAGTTTGACGATTATTGTCACACAAGCAAATATAAAATCAATTAATATAAAATTGTCAGTTTTTATCTCGGCCTATTTTAGGAATGCACCTATTGCTGCAACATCAACAGCATCCACTTTAATCCGCCACTGACTGCACCACTAGGCTCACTGGAAAGTGCATGCCGAGTGCCTTGAAAAAACATTGTGCGAGATAATTGTGCCGAAAAAACATAAATTCATTTTCCAGTGGTATGCCAATTTGAAACTGTATAAAAACAGATCTGAGAGTATGTTTCTGTAGACTAGGAAGACGGGAAAATAAGAAAAAACGAAAAATGTTTTAATTGTGCGCTTTGAGACCGGGAAAAATCATTATAGTGTCTCTGAATTACAATTTAGTCGAAACTCACGAACCGGAAGAGTTACATCAAAATCTTGACACGTTGGAAACGTTGCTACAAAGTGCATCTTATGATGTCATTTTACGCATGTTTGACGTTACCGCGACGTACTACAGGGAAAAACCCTGTTTTGATATCTGCAATTAACTGCAAGGAATTTTTTCAAAGGGTTTTGCAGCAAAACGTATGCACGCTAGCAAACCTTTTCTTCACAAGAAATGTCGCTGATGGTGTCGTTTTCGCAAAATAACTTTATTAGCGTCCCCCTCTTTCTTTGAGCGTGGCGAGGCTAACGTCCAAGAATTGAGGGTACTTTTTGTTTGTCTTTGAGGCTCCATTATCCCCATTCCACGAACAGCAACCAACAGAAAATCGCACAAGAGGTTCACGCATGTGTTTTATACGCTTTCCTTCTAAGTTTGAACTAAAAATGTCAAAAGAAAACTGAGTGATTGAAATTTTTCGTAACCTACTATCCACAAACAAAGAACAAAAAACTCATTTTTCTCACGAAATTCCAATGCAATAATATGTATTTTTTATAATAAGCGCATTTGAACACCCTTTCAAATATGTCTTGTTTGCCCCTCTAACGCAAATGGTTCGCGAGTTATGACCAAGAAATGATGAGTGAGTCACTGTAGTGGCTCAGCCAGACTCAACCATACAAAACAGTTTTCCCCCCAACTTTTCAAAGAATGATTTTCTTTTGTTTTTAATATTCGTTGCACTACTTGCAAGTTTTCCAATAAAAACGGTTGAAAATTACTGCAGGTAACCATGTTGTCAACGTTTGAAAAACTACTCCATTCCGGTTGAAAAATCAAACAAAAAGCGTTTTTCTCAACAATTCTAACTGCAAAGGTTTACAGTCTTGTTGTTTTAAACAGAAAGTATATCAAACTTTTCTTTCAACTATGTTTTAGTTGTTTCTCTAACGAAAAATGTTTCGTGAGTTATAACCAAACAGGTGATTTTGAACCACCATAGTTGCTTTCAGCGTCTCAAAGGTTTGAAAATATGGTTTAAAGAAATTTTTAAGTCGGATCATTACGAGTGACTGTATTATTGTATGGTTGAAACTAATACTGCTTCCCACTAATATCTAAACAAAGACCAAAGTTTATCACTTGTATAATTTTAAGGGTTGTTCACACAGCAGCTATAGAGACTGTGAAGGCAAAGGTAAGTTGTCTTCTTATGAGACACAGCTTAAAAAACTTTTTCACCAGTAACTGCACCTAAACACAACCCAACCTTCTGTTTTTTAGAGTCTGAACAAAAAATCCTACGCGTTGATTACGATTGACAAAGCAGTGATGCGCTGCATCATATCGCGAAGCAGTCGTCAAAACTCTCTGCTGATCGCAATCTTATGGACGTTTTCTGCTTTTCATTTTTTCCTACCTGACTAAAGAACATGCGACAGATTGTTCAGAGACGGAATAAAAATAATCACCACACCCTTCGTCTGCGAAGTGTTTATTTCCGGTTTAGCGGCGTCAGAAGTTGATTTGCACGCAATCCACCTGGCAAGGGCAGCTGCTTTCAAGAATTGCAGGAAACCATGGACACCACAAGTGCTTACCGTTAAGTTCTTCTCAGTCTGAATGCCTTGGTCTCACATTGTATTTTACTTGCCCAACAATCTGCGAATTCATTCGCGCCATATGTTTCGCGTGGTTGCTGCTTGGGAAATCAATGAGACATACTACTTCCGGGTGACCCTGTTATAACAGTCATAACAGTCAGTTTCCCTGATATGGGTGTAAGAGCTGCAGAAATTGCAAATCGTTTCTTCTTGGTCAGCACTTTGATAGATATATTTTGTGAGGTAGTAAACGAAAATTTGTAGTTGGTTTGAGATAGCAACTACATATTGTTGTAGTACAAGAAAGTTTGTGGTTGTAAATAGGGTTATGTCTTTGTATCACATTGCAATCTTTCGAAGTTAATAGGATTTGCTAGAAGTACTGACGTGGCAAAATCTTCACAACAGATTTTTTGATAAACAGTTTTATAAATGTCTGTAGTCTTTGACAGTGTTTGCAACCCCAGCAGCGAAAAACCTTTACTTTCTTTGTATACTTGGCTGGCAGTTGTGAACTAATTTTTAAAAAAACTATCGGATGATTGACTCATTTTTTACATATTGTTTTTTGTTGGCAAGACAACAACTCTTCTTCATGTCAAATGGCAAGCTATACAATAGAAAAAATAAACGTGTTTGCTACAAGAAAAGCCAAAAGAAATAATATCAAAGCCAAGTGAAGCACCAGTTTAACTTTCGGTTTTAATAGCAAGTTTGCTGGAGGAACATTTTCAATGGCAGGTTTGCTAGAAGAAGATTACCAAGTGTTGTTCAAACTGAGCGTAAGCAAATGTGGCAGGTTTGCTAGAGCGTAAGCAATTGCGGTCCCCCAAAACGCCACTGATTGTGCAACTTCCTTTGCATGAGAATTGAACAAATACTAATGTCATTCTGGGCTATCTGTCCTTACGAAAAAGTCAAGAAATAAAGTTTTATTACACTTGCTTTGCAATACCTTTGGAGTGTCACGAGTGGTCTAATGGAGTCCACTGCGACTTACTCTGCACCGTGGGCCAAGTGGCTACTTTCGCAGTGAATGCTGCACTGGTGGCGAGTCAATGTCAGCACCGCGTGTGAAGCATTCCTTTGCATCCAGCCGTTACCGAACACGAGGCGAGACAGGTCGCAAGTACCGTTTTTCAAGTCTTAAGTGTGACCCAACCAGGATTCGAACCATGCTCTATCCTCTCGGCCACTGATTCGGTTATTGTTACGAAATAGCTTCAAAATGATTTTGAAACATAAAGATAAGAGACAAGACAATGCTTGTTTATTTTGCATGGCTGACGAAAGGACCCGGAGGTAATCAGGTCAGCTGACCGTGTAGCAGTCATTATGCTTGCTCAGCTGTAACAGCAGTGACACGCAAAACGCAAGTTGGGAAAATTACCAACGGCGAGGGAGAAAAATATTGATTTCTTTCCGATATTTGTATTTACTGATGGTTTAAAGAAATTTTGATTGCAGCGAATTCGAGTATCGTAACTATGTGATCTTTCCAGACATTTGAATAGGTCAGGGTTTTTTTAAGAAAAATGTTAGGTACCCGGTGTGGCCTGTAGGGACCCGATTTCTCTGTTTCTAGGGACCCGATTTGAAAGTCTAGGGACCCGATTCGGGTCCCTAAAACACCTTACAAAACCTGGAATAGGTTGTCAAAATTTTTGGACAATGTTTCATGGTGGAAAGAGTGCGCAATTTTAATTAAGGCCAGCTTTACCATATTATCCAACGTCAAAATTTGGAGGGATTTGTACAAGCCTGATGCCGCTTATCACTGCGGGTCGTCAGTAGAACGATTATGTTCTGATGCATTATAATCTTTTTTAGTGATGTTTTAGTGGCATTACTCCAGCAAGCCAGTCCATATGAAAAGATGTGAATGAACTAGAGCATAGTAGACAATTTTAAGGGGTGGAGATAGGTGAAAAGGCCCACAACGTAAGTAGAGCGTACGAAGCACATGCAAGTTTTTTACACAAATGATCTAATTGCTGTTGCCGATTTAATTGGTTATCAATATGGACTCCAAGGTATTTAACGTGGTTCACTTCTTCAACAGCTCCAGCGACAACCTTGATCTTTATTTTTTGAAGTTGGTGACTCCTTGTTAGTGTCACAAATTTTGTTTTTCTACAATTTAAAGTGCGTTTAATGGATACAACCAGTCATCAACCTAAAACGGAATAAAAACAGCTTTATAAATGATAGTGCATATACATGGAATCAAATTTTTTTCTATTGAAAATTTACCTCTATGCAGAATGTGAATATATCTACTGGTTTGAAAAAAAGAAAAGTTCAGATTGATACTCATTTACTTAGACTGTCTGATGAAAAATATTATTTTGTCTTGGTTTACCTTTTTTCGATTTATGCATAATCCTCTTTTTGGTAATCAGCTGATAAGTCCAACGATGTTTTCCAAACTATGTTCAATTACCAGCCTAATATTTCAACTGATCGGACGTCATTTTTGTCGCGAAAAAATATTTTCCCCACAAGATATTTGCGACGCGATGATGTCCTTTGACACAAGCGACAACAGCAGGAAGCAGGCTAAACGGCTCGGAAATCGACAGCGCAAAAGTAGATTTGCGGATGAGGTAGTTTTGGCTCAAAATGCGCAGAGGATGTCCAGATTTACGAAACCTGCTGCAACGTGATCTGAGCACCCAGTCGATGATGGCAACAGGAAAAACATTGGAGAAATGAACAGCAGGGCCTGAGCAGCTAATTCGATCAAATCATGGACGTGGTCTGGACTGAAACGGAAGTCACTTGCAACTGCATTTATTGAAACTCTCCAACAAAATTTTGGACAGCTGCTCTCTTTCAGGTCTAGACAAAGAAATCACTTGCTAAAGAAATGCGAGAACGTTATGCGATCAACAATGAAAACGCCTAAAACTTTATTAAAATCGGGCCATTCGCGGTAGGCGAGTGCAGCTAAGGATAGAAACAAGCTATTGGTGATTTTTGGGGTGAATTTTTCCAATTTTTGGCCGAGAATAAATTTTCAAAAGAGATTGAAACCGATTTACGTTGAAAATGAAGATCCTGCACTTGATGAACGGTTATTTTATTTGAAATGAGGTTTTGTTTTGAGAAAGAATTGAGATTTTATGGTTTACAGTTGCATATGACTTGCTTGCGCTGCATTTAATACTGAACTCAAACAAACTTACGTTCGTACACTAAACGAACGTAAAATCGAAGCTTTCATAAAGTGCAATGAGCAGTTGCAAAAAAGTGCAAGGTTACGTTTTCACGGCAAAGGTTCTGAGCCACAATTCATTTGCTACAGCAAAATTTGCTACGGCGAAACTTGCTACGCTAACCTAGCTGCTGACTTTTGTGGAAAACTCCGTGATGATGATAATGCTTTTCCGATTCAGATTGCTCAATTGGCAAAACGTTAAAGCTTAGAGGAGGTTGAGTGCATCTTGACATGGGTGGCAGTTAGTTTATTCATATTGTGATGGTTAATTTTCAGAAATCACCTTTAGCCGCAATTGATATGCTCTTCAAAATATGGACATAAAGCATCAGTGCAGTCAGGTGAGCAGTTCACTTCAGGCATTCTCTCGTTTACGGGCGCAAGAATGAATATATTCGTCAAAACAGATTCTTTGTAAGCTTCACACAGATTGAGTTCACTCTCGCATTGAATCTATTTTTTTTCGATTGGCTGACTTGTTTTCATAGATTAGTAACAGAAATAAAAATGACGTACAAACGACGAAGATTCGTATTTTTTCCTTGAACTTCTTACTACGTTCTGAGGAAATGTTGGCCACATAACTTTCTTTTAAAAAAAACACATTGAGTTCTCACTTTTTATTATGACGAAATTTCTTATCGTTGACAAAAAGCAAACCGCTTTGATCTGTTGCAGATTCTAAACCTGAACAACAACACGTTATTATAAATAAATTTCAATGTCTTTTGAGGATCAAGATTCTTTCACCGTAACAATGTCTTCTGATTTGTTTACCCCCGAGAATATTTGCTCCAACGAAGCGTACAGGCCGGGAACATTGTGGCTTGTTTTGTCAGCAGTGTCTGTGGCAGTTGGCTTGATCAGCAATGTCGTCGTCGCCTTTGTATGCGTCGCTTATCGAGGCTACTCCAAGAATTCACCTCGTTGGTGAGTAGATGGAGACACGTGTGAGCATTAGGAAATTGCTCAGCAATCGGAACTGCTTTGGCTTAATTACTTTTTGTGCTCCCTTCCCAAGATAAAATTGCATAACGCAGTTGTCGCAAACATTGCTGACTAATTCGATCATACCATGTACAAGATCAAGTCACCCAGCGGACATAAAAGGTGGCTAATGGCTGTGCAGTGCATGGCATACTGTTCTCGAATCGAAACTACATGTGCATTCCCACTTGTGCTCACAATTGGGTAGAATCTGTAACTAGCGTTTTCATGCATTACATAAAGTTAATCGTTCATCATTCATCATCATGATTCTGACTGGCATAAAATGGAAGTCTTAAAGTCTTTGACTTTAAAATATTTTTAAAAGAACGCTTTTGATTAGGTACCAATGAGCTTTCCCATCAATGTGTAAATTTTGAATTTTTCTGGTAAATAGTTTGTCATTAATTGCTTTGGGTTTAGATTTACATTTCAAGAACCCATTTTCATTCACTTAAAATATTTAATTGGTTCGAAATTGAGTCATTCAAACCATTTGCAATGAAAACGTAAACTACGTTTGCTGAAAGCAATAAATAACTCAGCCATTTTGTGGTTAACAACGTGCCAGTCTTTTTCTCTGAATTGAGTAGCTTAGCTTCAAAAATCAAACTTGGACAGCGCTGGTGGCATGGGTTGAGATAACCGCAGACCATCATTTTATTTGCCCGAGTAAACAACGGTGATGATAATTAGCGTGCTTCTCTTATGGCAAAGCGTTGGATAATATTTTTGATTTATTGTGGAAACTTCGATAAAATTAAAGTGAGGAGCAAAAAATGTCGTCTTTCGTAAACAGTGGCTAGAGATATGGGGAGACTGCAAAAATATCGGGCAACGCGTTGAAACAAGGGAGTAGAACTCACTCAGTGCTACGTCAGCGCAGTTCACAACTGCAAAAATATAAGGCTGCGCGAATGTCTCGTCGAATAGCAGCAGAGAAGGTATGTGGCTAGAATGGCGTTGACAGTTTGAAACTTGCTGAACTATACACGAAACGAGAATGCGCATAAAGTACGCAAGAAAACTTTCGTTTTTTATTGTGTGGCTGTTATAGGTACAACTACTGGGGGTACAGAACAGATTCTGGCTTGTATGAGCCGTTATGATCAATCCGTCTGAACTGCCAATTAATGACGAAACTCGAAATGATGCACATGATGCAAGCAGAGGTATGCGGCTGTATTAGCGCATATCCAGGTTGCCACATCAAAAAGCGAAACGGGAAACTAATGATGCATCAAAAAGTCGGGCTAAATCAAGCAAGTTGAAATAGGACAGTTTCGAAACTTGGCTCAGAAAATCAATTAAACGCACATAAATATCTTTCAATACTTTCTGTGATTTTCCCTTGTTAGCACGATCTGGAAAAAGTCACGTGGTTATCAGTTTGACTGGGTGTAAGCCGCACACCTAGAGTATAGGTCACTGGCAAAGAAAAATGTGAGAATTACTGGCATTTGAATACGTAAAAACTGGTGCTAACAAAAAAAAACAAGTTTCGAAAAATTAAATCCATGCAGCATGTGATAGTAGCCTTACTGCTTACAATAGGAAAAATCATCTAGTTCAGCATTTTAATTTTTGTAACTTCACTTTTTGGATCCCCCCTACTTGGATGCCCGGGGCCGTCGACCCGTTCGCCCCCCCCCTCTGCACGCCACTGTCCGTAAACGGGCACAGAAACTTTCACGCCTCATTTGCATCATTCTGTTTCTCATCCCTTATTTTGCCTCGTCGTCGACGCCCAGCTGGGTTTTCCGGGGGAAACGAGTAACAAACCGGAGCACAACTTCCAAAACGGTTCCTGTCCCGGCCAGAGCGTGATACATGGTGGGTCACCTTACAGTACCTCTATCTGTGTTTGCCGTGTTGTTGGTTTTTCAAATGTTTATTTTCAGGAACCTTGTTCTGTATTCACAGGTTTCTCGTCCAGCTTGTAATAACCAATGCAATCCACCTTGCGCTGTACATCTTAAACATTGCAGAGAATCTGATTGGTCGATGGCCAATCGGAATAACTTTTTGCAAGTTGCATAAGTTGGCTGTGAATGCAAGCGTCTACGCAGCGGTTCTATTACTTTTGGTAAGCATTTTGCACAGGACGTGATTGATATCCGTGACCACTGGTGCCCGCAGGGAGCGAATTCCTTGGGGCTTTACCCCTATGCACAAGCACAATATTATAGGCAGCTGTAATCAAAAACTCATCAACTTCGCTTTATGCTTTTGAGACTCACGTTTACTTATTTCAAACACTCGAACTGTTTATCGCAATTACTGAACAACTGACTAAATGATGATGATCAAACCATAAACCGGTTGCTCAATGCGTGACCCGAAGTGTAACTTGGCTGAGCAGTGTGTAAACAAAGTTCGACTCATAATAAACGACGATGACGACCACCAAATATTTGGAGATAATGCCATTGTGTGATTTAGCCATATTTTCTCCGGAACAAAGGGCCAAAACCGAGTTCGTTACTAAACCAGCTTGACGAACTGCGACTAAGTCACGCATGTCATATAAAAGCAGGCTGTGTAGCTTTCTTAGGCAATCATACCTTCACAAAATCTATGTCTAAATTTTTTAGTGCCGTAAGAGTTGAATCAAAAGTCAGCTTCAATGAGACTGGGCTTGTGGTTCTTTACCACGGAAGGGGGTGTACAACAGCGGGTTCCTTGAAATCAGTGGCGTAACTGACGAGGGAAGGAGTGCGAATCCCCCCTGGCAAGCTAAATGTAAAAACGGGCCCCCACTTAGCTTATATTTCAATACTTAGTATTCGTTTGGTTTTCAGTAGGTTGTTGCCTTTTTGCGTTTACCAGAGTGTTTTCCGGTGACTTCGGGTGTTAGTATAGACATGCACATCCGGATTCACCATCATTTTTTAACTTTTTTTTGTGAGTGTTGGCTAGAGGGCCCCCTTCAGCTAAGTTTTTCCCCCTGGTCCATACCTCTAGTTACGCAACTGCTTGAAATAGGTCAGGTCACTTTGGCTAGCTGTGCTGAAAATTAATGTTAGCAGAAAGCCAGTGCAGTCATCAGAAACAGTTTGGATTGTGCGTTTTGTTTTATGACCAACTTTCGTAAAAAAACATCAGTATCAATTAATTGGCTTGGTAATGTCCTTTTGCTGAATACATCTAATGTGTTGCTATATGCAGATCCAATGGCCAGATAGGCTATAGCATACGGCTTAGTTGTGTTTCACTGTATAATCAAGAGATGGGAAGGCCGTGTCCCGCTAATGGTGATGGTCTTTGATGCTCTGGTAGACCGCAAAAAGACCTTACCTGGTGAAAAAGCGAGGACAGTGGCCCACAGTTACTCTGCCACAAAAATAAAATCGGGCAATAAGTGTACAATTCAGGTAAATAGCTAGAAAGTTGAACAGACATTTTTTCAACAATTCGTTCTCAAACATGTAAAAGGTGTCGCAGCAATTGGCCAAAGCCTACGAGTATCGCTCTTTTCGATCACGGTTAACTAAAACCTGTGAAATGACCCGCGAGTACGTTGACATCTGTGAAAGTGGCTTAAAATACAGGAAAGATTGACCCACACAGGCCCGTAACCAGGGGAGGGACCAGGGGGCTTTGCCCCCCCTGGAAAAATGTGTTGGACATAGTTTAAAACTATTGGATATTGCTCAAAAAATTTGGGCCCCACTCAGAAAGCTCTTCGCCCCACCTGGTGTCCTAAGCTGGTTACGGGCCTGCACACCTCGTACAAGTCAGAGTCCAGTGCTTTAAACTAGCCTAAAAGTTTTCGTGTTCATCGCAAGCGCTACTACTTCTACAGGTGAAGCTCCATGATTTTATTTCGATTAACTGCTATATATGGATTCGAACTGTTGTGTAAATTTGAAGGTTGCAGGAACGATTGGCAATATTAGTGCACATATTCCGATAATCTATTTACTTAATATAACGTTTGCTCATGTAAAGCTGTTCTATCCTTTTTTGAGGAGAAAACTTGAGTTTCGAAATACGGCAAAAATGCATATATTCCGATATGATGTGGTCATCGATGGTGGGGTATATCGTCGTAAGTTGAGCACAAACAGTCACCTCGACGCTTGCAGGGTATGCTGAGATGGGGTTCAATTAACAGCAGCGGCCACGAGCGTTCACAGCATAGTATCAGTCAATTTTCTGGCACACACGGCGTTCGCACACAGGTTTCAAATTATTTATTAAAACAAAAAGGTTTTCTGTAACTGCTCTGCACTTACGCGCATTTGTGTGAAGCTGCTGAAACAAAAGAATCTATTGGAGGTGGAAGCAAAGCGCATGTCGAAAATCAAAGCTAGTGCGCGAAAGCTGCGTGTTCGACATCCTTGTTGATGTAATTATGGAGATCGCTCGCGCAGTTTTGTTTGTGTTGAAATTGAATGAACATCTTAACAATTCGGGATACTTTTATAAAAAAGTTTGATTACGACTTGCCAATTCTGTGATTAATATTTAACAAAAAGAAAGAAAAAAAACGAGATGAATTGAAAACTTGACTCCACTTATCGCTTGCTTCATCCAGTTGGAAAAATGTCTGGGTCCGCCCTGCATGTAAGAGCTCAGCAAAGTGATCAGTCGACGCACTTCGCACTTTCTGTTGGACATAAGCAATTGTACTTGTCACAACAGTAGGCAAACTTTTAAGAAATCAAAGCATCAACTGGTATAAAACGTTAATTGGTCTTCTTTGGACAGACGTCCAAACAAATATAAAAATACTGGACAGAAGTCTGAAATACTTATGAAAGTTTGCTTTTTCCAAATATTCATGTTTACACATTTATAAGCATGCAGCAGAGGCAAAACCATGCCTGGAATGCGCTTTTCGCTGAAATGCTCCACTTAAAATGATCCGCTCAAAACCCCAGCTGAAGGGCGGATTCATGCGTCAACAATAATCTGAATTTTTGTCTGGTTTAGAGTCTGTTTTTGGCTGTGAAAAGTTTCCTTTCGATGGATCCCGAGTTTTTCTCACGTTTATGTGCCGAAAATTTACTGTTAGTGCATTCATTAGCCTATGTCTGGTAGAGTTTTCCTGTGACTGAGTTTTTATGTCTGTTCAAATCTATTCACAATGTTCTGCTTAGAAAATATTTCTTATGTTCCAGGTTACAAACATTGAGAGAACAGCTACATACACAGGTTCCAGATTGCGGAGTATTTTTTCTTTCTGCACAGCAAAATATCACAGAATAATAACCTCTCTGTTTGTTTGGTCCTTGTGCCTATGCGCAAGCATACCTCACTATCAAAAAGCAGAAATCGAAGTCTGCCAAAAGTGTTCACTAATTCAAACCTTGTCCCAAGAGGAAATTTGCCAACATGTAAGTAATTTTTGTTCAAAACTATAATTTTCTGCAGGAATGCGTTTTCTTCTGATAAAGGCAAAGCCACAGAGAGATGCAGCTGTCAGTACTGATAAAAACAAGCCTGTCACCAAAAGTGTCAAATAAAAAACTGAAGAAAGTTATTGCACATTTGCCTGGATATTTTAACTCTGGCTGTTATTTGTGGAAAAGTTATCGTAAAAGTTCCTCATATTTTCGACTCCGCTGTAAGTTATAACATCTGGACTTTGTTCATGAATGTATTTATGTTGTAAAGGCCTAACTACGACTGCTTCAACTTGCAATGGTTGCTTAGTCATATCGGTGTGGAAAGATCCCTCTGAGATAAATTTGGTTCTGACTTTTTCGGGTAACTTTTTTAATGAACAGAAATTTACTTTAAAAATTCAAAGCAAGCTTTACTAGCACTGTAGCGTCTGAGATGCATTTACGCGACAGTTACACCCAGGTCCGGCCTTAAGCCGATGCAGCTGCATTGGGCCCCGCGCCTCTGGGGCCCCACGCCATGATGTTTGGGTAGATTATTCATTTTTGCCAGATACACCTTGCGCTTGAGAATTCAGTAGAAACGCCATATAAATTTCACTGTTAACAAAGAACGATCTCGTCAGAACTAGCAAATTTCCTCTCGAACGTTAGCAAACATGCTCAATTCTCGTGTTAGTGCTGTACTGCACATTTGCGCTCTACCACGATCTTAACACGGTTGACTTAACACGATGACGTCATGAAATCACTGCTCAGAGGGGCCCCGAGCTTAGGTCTTGCATTGGGCCCCGCATCTGCTAGCGCCGGCCCTGCTACACCAAACCACTACTCGCCGTAACAGTGTTCACCAGCCTACCTTTTCAGACATGACGCAGTTGTTGTCGGAGCAAGAATCTTGCCTCCTTAACTATGTGGCCTAACGTTAATCGTTGACCAAGTCAAAGAAAAGCCTTTGATTGACTCTCACCACTTTGCAGTCAGTAACAACCTCTTCATACGCAGACTTGTTTTGGGTTTGGTTTCTTTGATATTCAGGTATAAAGAAAAAGTGCGAACGTTCGCGTTGTTCAAAAGGCGCAAAAACACATCATAAAGATCAAAGAACTTTAGTTGTGAGAGTTCACTGAGCCAAAGCGAAAAAGAGGCATTTAGTCCACATGTTGAAATGAATTTCAAACTAGAAAACTCACTTTCAAGCCATGAAAATACAACAATCACTCCATTAACAAATGCAGGATACCGTACAAGGAAATATACATCTGCTGTAGACCTACGTCTTTTTAAAACACGTCGTTCACTTCTACAGTTCTCACTAACAGCATTATTATTTGGCAACTTTTCGAAATGGTGCAGAAGCTATATAGTTTGATTTATTATCGCCCATGTACTCCAACTTGACTTTCGTAAAACATTTCTGCTGCTATCAGTCGACTGCAGCTGTTATTTCACTCTGAGTAGGCCTATAGTTAAAGGTTGTGCATGTAATGATTTACCGGGTGTGTAGTTCGGCAAACGAAGCAGAAAATCAATTGGTTGATTAAATGATCAAGAGGCTAAACACGTGATGAAGAAGTAACACATACACTTGTGTCTTTTCTTCTGCTAGCAGTTTCCTTCTTATGAGCAGTGGCGGCTCGTTGTGAAAATAGCCAGGGGGTTACATATTTCCATCTCCGGGTGAACATGTGCATGGGCGTCGGAAATGGGTTGCAGGGGGAGCTTTGCCTCCATGGATTTTGAAATTTGATATTTTTCTATTAAATTTTAAGCAAAAAAGATTGTTCTCTTAGTTTCAAGTGGGTAAAATGAAATTCACGACTTCAACCCCTTTGGAAAAATCATTTTTGCTACCCTTGGAAAAATCCACTACTGGCCCTCCCGTGGACAAAATCTTTCCGACGCCCACCACATGTGGTATGCTTGCCCCGCGGCTATGTTTAATCATTAAATGGTGTTTCTAATGACAGCATTGTCTTGCTGGCTCAATTAAAATCTCTTTAAGAAATATATCAATTTAAAATGTTTGTATTACATTAAAGACTGATTTTAATCCTCAGAAGTTTCATATAAATTATAAGATGAGGCGCAAGTTTGTTGAAATCTCAATCACAATCCATTGAGCAAATGTTTTTAGGCCCTATTTCACTAAAATATGAGTTAAATTCATTAGCATTATCTAATGAGTACAGACAAATTTTCCACTGCTACTCACAAGCTTTTATGGGGATTGTTTTTCTGTACATTTAAGGTTTATTTGTTTAAGGTACATTTAAGGTTTACAAGCCTTTTGAATCATTTGTGTTGAAGTAATGTTGGTTTTCCCAAAGTAATCTCGTTTGGCATTTTCAAACGCTCTGCTGTCGGAAGTCGTTAAAATGCTTGCTTATGTTTCCTAAATCAGTGAGTAAACACAAAATAGGGCGAAACTGGCGGAATCATATGCGTTGCGATTTTCTGGAAGAGCTGAAGCCAATCTGGTCGAGTCGCCCCTGCTCATGATTCATTACAAGACACGTTTGAATTCAAATTTTCTAGTGATGCATCACAATGTAGCTAGCTGAAGAAACAGAATTGTCAAAACTTTGCAAAATATGACCTTGGAAACTTCAGAAGATTTCGTGGTAAATATGTAATACTTGCTGGTTTGTAATGGAGATTTGACGGTGAGGTTACTGAATGCGTTTGAATTCGATCAGCCTTCACAAAAGTAAATGTTTACGTGTATCATGTATCTTGCAGTTTGTTTGTAAGCAGCTCTGGAGCATTTCATATTTTCCACTTATGTACAACTGAAAGACTCAAAATCGTTTTGAAAGTTGCTACAAAGTATGCAAATAGATTATGTTGTGCTGGTAAAAACTCAGATATTATTTTTGAAATTGTTAATTAATTTTCATAGCAATATATACTGGTTGAGTGGTCCGAAACCATAATCCAAATAATAGTAGTTAAGGGGTAAGTATGAGGAAAAAACGCCTTCACAAGAAGTCAAACTTCCTCAAGGTGTGTACAAAAAATCTTTAACTGTTCTACTATTTCAGAATAGACAACGTAGCATTTACTTAATTTTCAATAAGTGCGAATTGCTCACCTCACATGACCAGAAATATCAAACATGCACATGAAAAGGGATATCGCCATGAAATCCAGGATATATATTCTCGAATATGTTTAAAAATAATGTCAATCGTTTTGGCATAAATTAAAGGTGATATCAACTAATATTTTTACATTTCAGTGTTTCTTCAATCTTACCTTACAAGCCTAAGGTTAGGGGCATTTTAGGTTTGTAGAAGATATACGACTACATCTTCATAGATCGTAAAAATTTTCTAGCAATTGAAAATGACATGTTAAGTAGGTGCCGTAAAGTACAAGTCCTTTGCAATGCTGATGTTTTATTGAACTGTAACATGAAGAAAAATAACATATCAAATACGTTTATTTCGTACAAATTTCTTTTTAGAAACTCGAGGTTATTGGATGGTTATAGCGAGTAACAGCGCACCCTAAACTGCTGTGTTCGTTAGTCACAAGGATAGTCACTGCATGCGTTAGGCACTTCTGAACTTTTGCCCTGACACTCAACTGCAACCAGTGATGGGGTTGTATTTCTGAAGTTCTGCAGTTTTGGGGAAACTGGAATACTCTTTAGCCATGATTATTCCCAGATGTATTCTGACCTGGAGTGGTGCCGGCACACAGGAGTCCAACTGTGGATCAAATGGTCTTTAAGGTCGGACTGGCCAGTTGATCCATGCAAGGCAAGCAGCCTGGGTATGATGAACCGATAGGTAGGTGGGAAATATTGGCTGCCCTGAAACTGGTCCCAGGACCAACGTACTTGCAAAGCCTTTGCATGGGACAATCTGTAATCAGATCTCGGGAACCTTGTTGGCTAAGGGAGCCATGAAGCCTACATATTTTTAATTGTATTTCCGTGAGAGCCATTTAATATATTTCAACACATAATGCAACTAACTTTCTTACTAACGTGTGCGTTTTTAAGCAAAATCAACAATTTTAAGCAATGGTATGTGTCTGAATTTTCTCTTTAATAACATGCTTCTTACCACTGTTCATGCGACTTCTGGCGCTGCATGGTGTTGCTGATGGCTTTGTAGGAAAAGTACAGAAAAAGTTTTATCCATAACAATCTTGTTAAGAAAATATCAAGCGAGCCAGATGCCTTCATCAAAACAGCAACATCTGGCTGGCGAGCCATAGGTTCCTGACCCCTTATAGTATAAGAGATGAGGAGTACGGTTTTCTTATCTAATGAATCGGCAGCTCAGCGGCCCTGACCTTTGACCGGGATAGCTTTGGAAAAAAAGAGAAGGTTCAACAACCCTGGAGAGTTCATACTGCCCCCGGCTAGACGCGGTAAAACAACGCTGTTCACGGCAGTCTACGAATGATAAGCCGTGTTTGCTGGACGTAGAGCAGAGAAGCACGAGTCGTGCACGGTGGAAGAGATCTTGTGTTTCATTGGGCATTCACACGCGTGCCGAACGCGGCATAGCATACGTTTGAAAATAGCACAAGAGCAATTAGGTTTATTAGGTGAAATGCGATTTTCTCTGTTGCGTAACTTACAGTTATTCACGTATATGTTGTAATAATTTAAATCAGAAAGTTCATGTTAACGCAGTTAAATACTATTAAAAATAGTGACAAAGTGACTTAAGTAGCTCACTACAGTGTTGCTATTTGAATTTACGATATTTTCGTTGACAACAAGAAAGTTCGTTTACCATGCCAGCAATTATTTCAACATGGTATGGATCGGGACTAACTTATAAATAGGTGCACATTGATATTTCCTGAGAAATTTTAATGCACAAGTTGGTAGTGATCGTGATCCATTACTTGGCTTCCTTTAGAAACTACGGCGCCAGAAAAATAAACGCAAATAGACAACGAGTGTTGGATCTGTGCTGTCAACATCAGTCGCGTCACAAATCCCTACTTTTTCCGAAATTCTATGCACAAACACAGCTGATGTCATCCAATGCCGAAACACTGGCAGTGGCTTGACTTGGTATTGGCAAGGAGCGCTAATATTGGACTAGTGATATAAAAAGAAGCTCGTATGCTGAACCAAACCGTCTTTTATTCCTGGCCAACGTTTCGGCTGAATTCAGCTACCGGCCTTCATCACGTCCAAACAACCTCTCATAAAAGCAAGCGAGTAACTTGGCGCCGGTCACCTCAAGTCAAAGGAAATCGAGCAACACGAACTGACAAGCTATTGAATACAGGCATCAGGCCATTGGACGAAAACCTGACATCGATGACAAAATGCAACCAAACTGAGTAAGAAACAGTAAAAATCTAAGAACCCGGAAGAATAAAATAAGCAAATCAAGCGCTAAAGAATAGCAGCAAGAGAAAGAGATGATTCAGGGTTTTATAAACGCAAGTAAATAAATCTGTCGTCTTTTCATTCATGATCCGCTGACGTTTATATGGAACGATTCCAGAAAACGTTTTTTTCAAAAATAATTTTACATTCTAAAATTTCAGATTTATTCCAATCCATTCCATGGTCTTTATAAAAACAAACCGCGTTAATTCGCTTTTGTTAAAACGATTGTTACGTAAGTCTGACTGGTGCTCGTTACATCGAACTTGGGAACTACGCTTAATCTCTCCTATTTACCATAAGTTACAATCCCTGCAGGGAATGCGACAGACTTCGCCTATAAGCGTTGCCTCGGGTACAGCAGAGGTGGACAAAACGCTAAGCGGCGGACTCCGCTTCGCGGAGTGGACTCAAGGCCTCCTGGATTGTTTATCTACGAGGCCTTGGTGGACTCCAGTTGTTTTTTGCCGAGGCAGAGCCTCAGAATCGTTTTGTTGGCGGAGGCGGAGTTTGATTTTTTCTTCATTTTCTTTACAAAGGTCAAGTCACTATTGCTTTACATTTTGTGGAAAGTTTTAAGGAGTTACTTGAAACATGTCCGTTACTAAAACAGCGTTGTTCAGCTTCTCTAAGGTCAAAGGTTAGCTTTTGCAACTAGTGAGTGCACGCGAAATCTGATGCGATTTGGACATGCGAAATCGAGCCCCTATGACCTTTCAGTCATACATGTGGTTTTGCAATCAGTTCAAAGTTTCATTCAGGCAGGCTGTAGAGTTGAACAATATGCTCAATATGCGTAGAACAATATGCCTTGTTTCCTGTTGGCTTGCGTGTGGTTGAAGGTTGGGGTCAAGGTTCAGTAATGCAATCTGGCCTGCGACGCTTCCCTTGTGTTGATACACTATACCAGTGGTTATTAACCTGAGGTAAATTTATCCCCTGGGGAAAATTTCATCTTCCAAGGGGGCAAATTTACTGAACCATAAATTCCAGCCAATGCAAATTATTATAAATCATTCTAAACTGTAAGAGTTTTTAATTTCGTATTTTCAATAAATGAGTAGGGGAAGGTGGGGCACAGTAAGACTAGGGGCACAGTCATCTTTTTTGATTTGTTCAAAAAGTTGAACTTTAAAGTTTCCATGGCGATTTAGTCTCATACCAGCTGTAGTACTAAAGTGAATTTTTCCTTGATATGCAGCCGTTGTTACGAGTTGCAGAGCAAGTTGTGTTTTTGCTACCCGAAAGTAATTTATAAAATTGCATTTAGATTTGGGTTTTGCCCACGTTAATTAACACCTTCTATTCTGAGTTTTTGTGACGTTGTATTCAGGGTAGTGCAACATTGTTTGATAATGCCAGGTTGTCAATTCTTGTTAAGTTGAGTTGGTACTTCTTCACTTTATTTTTTAGATATGTGTGGGGCACATCTGACAAAAAAATGGGGCACACTCAACACACTGTCACCAGGTCAATCTAAACAAGGTAAAGCTTGAGGGGTTATATTGGAATGCAGTACAGAATAATTCCAATCTATGAGCATTTTTAGGTTTATTATGTGCTTAGAGGCACATTATATTTGTTGGTAAATCATGAATTTCAGCATACTGCATTGGTTTCATTTAATGTTTGGTAATCATGCAAATTTGTTTTGCCATGCAGCGATAGTGGGTAATTAGAATGTAAAAAAAGTGAAGAGGCAATCAGCAAGTGCCGATTTTACATGGGATATCACGTGAACATTATGCAATGCATGCCACCCAACTTTTCATTGACCGGTCAGGTGTACCCCATGTTCATATCAAGTGTGCCCCATGCCTGGGGCACACTCGACAGAAAAAGTATCCTTTTTAAATTGATTGTACAATTTTTTCTGAAAGGCGTTGTTTTCATTTTTGGCATGATATTGTGTATATAGAGTTGCTTTATTGTTCTGGTAATCTTGTTTGATAAAAGGGTAAGATATGTAAAAAAGGCTAAGACCACTGCACTCTACAGCAATGCGGCTCCGCTGCCAACAAAAAGAAGTTGTTTTTGACATCCATCGATTAAGGCTTACCTAGAATTCTAGATTTATCATTGACTTGAACATTGCCACAAGGATACATCCTTCGCGCAACAGTGCAGTTATCTAATGTTCAGCCAATCAGGGATTCCGGAACGTCGGTAGGGCAGTAAAAATGTTGAAGGCAATGGAAAGGTATGAAAAACGAAAAATTGTTGCCAATTATGCTCGCTACTATTTAACAAGAATGTTGACCTCGAAAATAACAAAAAAAAATATTGAAAATGCACTTCAATTCAATCGTGATAAACCATAAAATTACCTATGATGCTGTTATGAAAAAGACACCTTTGTCCCCGTTGTCCCACTTTTGAAAGGTCAGCGGGGAAATGCCACCGCTCTCCGGCGTCCCTGCATACCTTTATCAGCAGTCATTGTCTCGCTACATTACCTGCCAAGATGTCTGCGTTCAACAGTCACATGCGGCAAACCACCTAATATCGTAACTTGAAGTGAACATTAGAAGATTTGTTGCCATGTGATTGTTACACAATAAAGATCAACAGTAAAACAATCCGCTCGGAAGTTTGGCAACTAGCTGACCCTGCAGGCAAAGGAGCTGCCGTGATTGAACTGCAAGCTCAGCACTGCATGACACCAGAACAGTGAATCTGGATCTTGTGCACAGGCCCTACCACAGGGGGTACAAGAGGTACATCGAACCCGGGCCCGGGAGGTACTGGGGCCCGGGAGGATGTAGTACTCACGCTAAGTTTTTCTGTAATCAACCCCAAAACTGATGGTCACTTTCTTCGACTGCATGGCTGGTAGCTATATTTGAAAATCTTAGCATGGTAGCTGTGATATTCTGATTACTATACAAACAAGCTATACAAGTTTCGACGAGCACCCAGAAGGTAGGGGGCCAGTATCGGTTTTCATACCCCTGGTAAAATTTTTCTCAGAGGTCCTGCGTAAAGGTCGCACTATGGTTGAGTGAACATGGTGACGTCATCGAAACGCAAACAATATTACGTTTGTGTGATACGCACAATAACATGCATATCACATAAACGTTGTCTATCCCAAAGTTAGTGTTCTAGCAAACTCGGCCCTTGTCCGCTGTATCAAGTATCAAGTAAAACGATTACCGGGATCCCCTGCTTACATCTCTCAAAGATCTGGACAAACTTGCAGCAACTGCTGAACTTCGCGCTGCTATCAAAACTTCTCTTTGTGTCACCAGACCAAGGATGACAATCCTGCCGAACTGCTCCAGTGCGATGTCTTGTGTTCCAATACTGTAGTTCATTTTTTGCAAGTGCTAGAATGAAAGCTGCTTTCCGATAGAGATGACGGAAGCCAAATTACCACTCTGCGCAAAAACAAAAGTGAAAACGATTGCAACAACTGCGAAGGAATCTCTTTTTGAATGTTTCTGGAAAGGTCTTTACCAGGGTCGCGCTATCTCACATACAAACTCGTGCGGAGATGCTCTGCCCTGATGATGATGATACGGAAACATCTCATTTGAAGTTTTCCATGCCGTCGACCACCTGTACTGATACCATTGAAAGCGTCGATAACTTGTGCTGCCAAAGGGTAACATCCGCAGGCCTTGAATACTAAGTAAGCCTACTCTACAGCTCCAAAGCGTGCCGCACATACATGGGGAAAGAGAAAAAGCCGAACAGTTACCACATGCGATGCATCCGGAGGGACAAGATCAGACCACATGCGATGCATCCGGAGGGACAAGATCAGAAACGGGTTCATTTTGCCGCGAACCGGATGTAGATCCTTGTTTAGTTGTCTCCAAAATGCGTTTGAGCTGGTTTGGTCAGGTTTCTGAGAGTCATGTTCTGACGAAAATCTTTATGATGAACTGAATTCAGGTTCTGGAAGTGTTGGCCACACCTCCTTCGCTTCAAAGATATGGCAAAAAAAATCTGCTACAGCTCAAAGTCTAGTCCTTCAACTAGCAAAGGCGTGCCGAAAACCAGTTGGCCCGACGTGCACCTCTTCGCCAATGCTTCTTGCTGATGAAACCTCATCGTATTCTACAAGTAGTCATCCTCTTTCCAGTGACGTAGCCAGCCTAAAATTTTTGAGGGGCCAAATATTTTGACTTTAAGCGAGCAACAGTATTTGGTTTGGGACACCGCCCCTCAAAGCACAAAACGGTAAGATATGGTAAAAACTTGGAGGGCATGGCCCCTTTGGACCACCTGGCTTCGCCTATGCCTCTCTCGTAGAAGCCCTTTCAGAATATTACTAATACAAGATTAGAAACTGACTGAATATTACTACCAAGTAGAGGAAGAATAAAGTGTCAAGGAAATGCAACGCTGCGTTTACTTTGTCCTTCGATATAAACAGTGCAAGGATAACGTATTAACTTTCCTTCACATTTTTGACTGGAAATTCTCATAAGTTGTAAACAATGCTGCAAATTTATGCAGCAGAAAAAGACGTAAAAACTAAATGGCACAAAATGCATCTGAAAATATTTTGATCGAGTTTGGTACAAAATGAAGCAATGCCGCAAAGTGCGTTTATTTTTCAATCCGTGATTGAAAAGTTGAAGTAACATTTGATGATTTTCTTTTTTCTTGTTTTAATGAAAGGCGTTTAAGGGTTTTTCTAGTGCGAACTACCTTATGCCGTGAAAGTGATTCAATAAAATAAGTATGGGAAAACAAAATTTAAAAGCCCATTATTATCTCCGCAGGCGTATGAGATTAAGGGTATAGGATTCCAGCAACCCCTTAGCGGTGTAAAATTTTCAAAAATAAGGCGTATCAAGGTGCACTTGGTCAATTTTCAGGGCAAATGGGATTGGGACAGCAAATGGGAAAAATCAGGTCAGTTGCAGTTACTGAGTGAAGACGTAATGTTGAGAAGCATGGAGAAGAGCTTGATATCTAAGGTCGAGCGTTGAGGTTTTCAGAGCTTTTTGGCAAATTTCTGATGACTAAAGTTCACTTTTTACGAAAAGATTAATTCACAACAGGCTCCATGAACTGGAGCAATCACACTCTTCAGAGAAAACGGTTACCGACCGCGAAACACTAGAGTAGCCAGCCCAAAACTGTGGGGGAGGCCAAAAAGATTGGGGAGCCAAAATGTTTGATTTTAGGCGAATAACACTATTTCTTGGGATAGTGTCTCTCAAGGCACAAAATGACTATATGTTCTAAAAATTTTGGAGGGAGGGCATGGCCCACTAGGCCCCCCTGGCTACGCCTATGCCGCGGAATAGCAAAATGTACACCGGTGCTGACAGCAGTCTGTTTCTGTGCAATGTTCTTGCACAACCTAGCGTAGATTTTTTAGTTGGGTTTTAAGAACCAAATTTCAAGTACCAAATTTTATATCTTCAAATCTATGACAACATGGTAGAGGAAAATATAATGTACCAACAGCTACAGAAAATTTATTGGGAGAAAATTTGTCGCAAAAAAATTATTCGAGCAAATTTGGGGAAAGTCTCGTAAAACATCCTTTGCACCCCCAAAAAATTGCCTGCTCCTACACCTACGGTTAATGCATCCTACAAAAAAGCAAAACAACGTAGAAGGGTCAAAACAACAATATCCTTTGAACCCCAAAAAACTCCCTCTCCACAAGTGAGATAAAGAACGAATAAATCAGCAATTTTTTAATAGGGAATATATTCTAAAAGTTTAAAATAAGGACTGATGATGCGTAGTGTCACGTGAAATCGAATGCATGGATGAATGGCTTGACAATTTTTATGAAATCACATCTTCAAGTGAGAATGAGCTATACAGAAATCGCAAAAAATTACGGGTTACAAACAGTTGAAATGCTTTCTTAAGTGCTTCGTTAAGGCGATTGTAGATGATTGTTGAATCACTGGTAAGCTATATCTATTGTGTAGTTTGGTATTTCTGTACGAGTTTGCTGTTTGCTTCATACATTTTTTGACAATGTGCCTTGTTCTTCTTTGTAATATTTTCTCAATCAGCAAGTCTACTGCACATTTAAGAACAAAGTTATTGAAGCAGGTAGACTACATGAGCATCACCGAGTCGGGTTGTTGAATTATATAATGTGAGTCTCTTCTAAACTTATCAAATAAATAAATAAAGCTCCCTTTCTTGCAAACCATTTGCAGATACTAAGACGGTCACTGGTTGCAGGTAGCATTGAGTGGTGCGCCTAGAGATACTGGGCAGTAAGCAGGGGATTTCATTATCTTTATTCATACGCTGGTTTGTATTTATGTAGTGATATTTCAGCGCTCCAAAACACCTTCTACTCCACAAACATTGTTGCATGTAACAATGATTCCAGCACTTCAATTCTTACGCTACTCAAACGCTTCCACTCAGTACATACAAACAGTGTTTATGAGAAGTATCGGCCAATCACATGTCCGAATACCGAGTTGAGTCAGCGCCATACAGTCAGTATACGTCTTGTTGTTTCGTTTCCCGACCCTTGAAACGGCTTTATCGCATATTCATGTTTATTTTCTCACTGAAGTTAACATTTGCTCAGACAAGGTTGCCTCCGAGCAACAATTTGCAATAGTTTGAGCCACAGAATAGACGTTCAGGCAGATGAATAATGACAACTGAGTTTTGAAGTAAAGAAAGCAGTAATTCTGACTTAATTTAGCATTGCACAGAAAAAAAACAGATTTATTTTTTGATACTTCAACCCTTGACTTGGTCAGGTCAAGAGTGGGGAATCACCTGCTGGTGATTTTGTGATTTCAACCATCCGGGCAGCAATGTAGGCATCGTAGATTTTTTTATTTTTAAGCAGCATACGTCGTCTATATCGGATCCTTGTTCTAAAATATAATGTGCTCAAACTCATCACAACGAAAATAAAACATACGCAGAAAACAGCTGTAGGGAATCAGCATCCATACTTGCTGGGCAGTAGCCTATCTCTTGTATGCACTGAAGGTTAACCGCTCAAAATCTATCACAAACAGTCAGCACTTAAAACAGGTTAGGTGTAGAAAAAATGCATACTACTGAACAACAACAGCAACCTGAATTCTCCAAGCCCATGGCAATCTCAAAATTGTTACCAATCTAAATCAACTTTGTTTCTTTAGCTACAGCTTTGGATTTTGACATCCACTTTTTCTCTCGGGCGGGTCGCGGGGGAGGAGCCCTCTAGAAGGACTCCAATACCTCACGTTTCTCAGCAATCTACTATAGTTCCACTGGCTCCACACCAGTACGGGACCAGGCCAGGTCAGAGACGTACTTTTTCCACCAGGACCTTGGCCGACCTCTGGGTTGCTTTCAAGTGGGTGTATCCAGCTGGACTCGTCTCGCCAATCTTTCCTGGGGCATTCTGGTCACGTGTCCGAACCATAGTAGCTGCTATCTCTCCGTTCTCTTAATACTGTGAATTTCGCAGATATTTTGAACCCACCCATACCATCAATCACACCGGAAGTGCCTTGGGGGGGAATACCATCACAGCGACCCGGGTCGAATGATGTCAACAAACAATATAAAATATTTTAACGCAGCATCAGTCATCAGGTTTTTTTCGTATTTTGTGTTTTTTTCGAGTATGTCGTCATAGATCGTAAGATCAGGGGTTTTTTAAGGTGTTTTAGGGACCCGAATTCGGTCCCTAGAATTGAAAATCGGGTTCCTGGAATCAGCAAAAATTATCATCGGGTAACAAGAATCAGAGAAAATCGGGTCCCTAGAATCAGAGAAATCAGGTCCCTAGAAATCAATACCGGGTACCTAACATTTTCCTTTAAAAAACACCCTGGTAAGATATTCTAAAAAATGAAAAGAACGCATTGTGTATTACAGTACAAGACCTTTGTAATGCTAAAAATTTAGTGAATTGTAACGTGAAAAATAAATCAAGGGACAAGGATTTTTTGCATTCTAACTATTTCTTAAAAAGTGTAACGCACTCGACATGCAAACATGCAGCTGTATGGTGTAAATTGAAGATTAAATCATCACCCGGAAATAAAGAAACACTGATTTGAAAACGAGTGGCTTAGCCTAAAATTCTACTATTTAATCAGCAAGTTGGACAGTCTTGAGCATTATGCCCCCCTGCAGCAGGTAATGGGGTCGCATATGCATTGTATCGTAACTATATGACAATTTCACGACCAAACAAATAGCATTCAAAACATGTACAACAATTTGAGGATCGGCCATGTTCTTAGCAATGGCACAGCGAAAGATCTTGCGATCACTCTATCTGCACCATTCCTGCTATTCTACCATGTGATTAACTTACTGACATTGATACTTGAAAAAAAAACTAACATTACACTTAACAAAAAGAAGTTGGGGAGTTCTGTGGTGTTGGGGAAATCGGAATACCTTTCAGCCATCATTATTCCTGGTCCACTCTGGCGCAGAGTGGCGACGTCGGAGCGATCTTCCTCTCACGTAAAGGTTTTTCCACTCTTTTACACAGATATTAACTCCGCCATCTGCTTTTGGTACATCCCTGCATGACAGCTGCTCAACGTTTTGTAGCCCATCTGTCAAAAAAGTTGCTTTTCGAAATATACATTACGATTTAATTCAACTCATTGTGTTTTGTGTTTATCCTTTCAGTTGTACAAAAGCTTCCAAAGTGCTCGTTACTTCACGTGTTTTTCCGCCATATCCTAGAGACGAAGCTAAGGAAGCATAGGTTGGGCAAACTACCTTCTACCTTTTCAGTACATTTTTGAATGGTCTATTGGTCTACGTCAGGGGTGACCAAACAACGGCCCATGGGCCGCATCCGGCCTGCCGACCAGTTCAACTCAGCCCGGCAAATACCTTGCGCTTTTTTTCAACCACCACGTTTCCGACTGTGGACAGCAGTGCAATCGCATTGACTGCTACCTGTCTCTTGTCGACCTGTCTGCTGCAGCAGCACTTAGCTGCAAGCAACGATAGAAAAGTGTAAATTAAAGGGTGTGATTTTATTGTTATTATTGTACTACAATACCTATTTTTGCATAGATTGCGTAAATCTCACTGTATCCGGCCCTCCAGGGCCAGGCAGTCGAGAATTCGGTCGTCGGGTCAAAACGTTTGGCCACCCATGGTCTACTATACGTCAACAAACGCCCAGAAGCCATACAAGCATGAAGTACAAACTACACACATTATGCGCTTTGATAGAAGACAAATTAAATTTTCTGGTTGAAATATCGTTTGCAACCAAAACAAATGATAAAGAAATTTTTGGTTTATTTCCAGATGTCTGAAAAAGATTTTATATTGTTGGTAATGATATTGGTCTTCAGCTTAAGTATCGTTGCCAACGTCCCTTTCTGCAATGAGCGGTTATTTATTCACACTTATGACTCTATCTCGACACTAATGTCCCTCACCTCACCACACGCGATCCGATTGTTCCCCTCCCACTTGCTCCAGTGCTATATATAAACAGCTTTCACACATTTCAATTTTCAATCGTTTTTAAGTAATCTTGACAGATTTTAGAAGTAAACCATCGAACTTTTGTAGCTCAAACTCAATGCAACCAGCTGCGATGAACTTTTCAATGTATACCTTCTATCAAATATGGAGTCTCAACCAGCAGCAGCATGGAAGAACGGCGATGATGATGATGGGAACTACATGTTAATTGCTGATGAAGATTTCTATGATTACCTTAGTATCCCATTGCTGGGCAGTACCAACGCCTCACAAGAATTCCCATGCAGGTATACGTTTCTAACCAGGGTTGCGTAGTCGGAGGTAAAATATCCGACTCCCGACCCCGAGTTTCCACAATTTCCGACTCCGACTCCCGACCCCGACTTTCCAAAATTTCCGACTCCGACTCCCGATTCCGACTTTCCAAAATTTCCGACTCCATAAAGGGAATGAAATTTGGCTGTTGAAATCAATGGAAATCGTGGTACACAGCAAAAAAATTCTGTTTCAACAAAAGTTTCGAAAGAAATTGTACCATTTCAACAGGAATTCCCAATTTAGGAGTGTGATCTAAAAATGATCCAACTGGGCGTCCGGAGTCGCAGTCGGACAAAAAAATTCGACTCCGACTCCCAGTGTTGTTAGAAATCCGACTCCGACTCCACCCAAAAACCTCCGACTCCTTACGACTCCGACTCCGGCTCCGCAACCCTGCTTTGAACAGCGTTTCGAGTCACAGTTTCATCTCAAACAAATTTGTAGTTCTGATATAGAAAACCTGCAACCTCATGAAAGAAACGAACTGGAAACTCGCTTCGTTGGCAGCAGTATGCTTCATTGAAAAACGCCTGCGCACGATATTCATTGGCCTTTCATAATAATTTAGTTTTTAAACACTAATATAAAAAGCGTCAAGTTGAAGGAAAAGTGTGGAAACAGTCCCAGTTGCTCTTAGTTTCCAAAACATCAAACGGACCATCGTGTTTCGGACGCTCAAGAGTCAGAAAAAATTAAATGTTTTTCGGTTCACGTGTTTGTGGTAAGTTGTCGTGGTTACAACACTGATCACACTGCTTGGAGCATTTGTAATGATATTCCTGTAGCACCACAGAGTCGATGAGTGAATATGCAATCAAAACAAGGAACAAAGTTTTCGAAGGCTTTGTCTCCAGAGTCTATTCATGTTCTAATTTTCTATTCACTTTATCAGGCGAGTAAATATTTCAAGGCAAAGTACTACGAAGTAGCGTCAAATTTTAATGCAGATGCAAATTTTTTTAGTGCCTTTTTCCATTCCTGCGCCTTAGATGTGCTTGAGCTTCAAACATCATCCAGCACGCCACTTGATGTTACTTGGTTCGGTTGTTGCAGTTTTGTTACTACAGTACCTTTTTTTCGATAGGTACAGAATCGGTCGGTTTGGAAAATGTGTGCGAAATAGACCAGGAAATGTCTGAGTAGAAATAGGTTAATGATGACGAACAAGGCATGACCAGAAAAAAGTACAACACAACTACAATTGATAAACAAAAACCCATTTTGCTTTGATTTATAAGCTTATTTTTAAGCAAACGTAGTTTAAAACAGCTTTGATTTGTTGTACAGGCACGACGAACCACCCAGATTCCACACTGAGATCATCCTTCGATTTGTGATACTCTTTTTGTTGCCTCTCTTAACAATGGTCGCATCCGCTTTGTCGTACAAACGATGTGGAACACACAGAGTGTCAACAGTGAACACTTTGGTACGAAACTTGGACTGTTTTCAAACACATTTTCGTTTCGCCTTTTACAGAGTTTAAATTGTCTTTGCTCATTTGTTGTCTGCGTAATGGAGTAAAAGATGTTGCGGTATTTTTGTAGGTCCACTGGACTTGGCCATTGCTTGGCTCAAGAGATAAGCTTAGACGAAGTAAAATCCTAAACTCGCTCAAAAAAGATTATGATCCTGAACAAATTCCTGCTGATCTCTTTCTTCTGAACAGTGGTGTACTCATCAGGATGAAATTCCGACCAGAAATCTTCCACTTCACTGTCTGATGAGCACATCATTGGGCAAACTAAGGTCGCAAGAACAGTTTAGTCGTCATCTGCTTCGAGTAGTTGTGATGTTCACCCGACAAGCAACGAGCACTCCACAAAAACAGCTTGGTCCGACCAGCCACGTAGAGAGTGTGATGTGCAGGATTATCTTGCAAAAAGTTAAAGATACCGTAGTAGCGTAACCTGCCCAAAATTGGGTGGGGGAATATTTTGACCTTAAGCGAGCAACAGCATTTTGCTTGGGACATTGTCTCTCAAAGCACAAAACAATAAGGTATATTAAAAATTTGGGGGGCATGGCCCCTTTCCCACCAGCTATGCCTTTGGTTAAAAGTAACATAGATGTTATAAGTGAAATACGAAGCAAGCAGATAGTGTTGAGCGATCGTTCAAATAAACTTATTTTTTCTGCAGGGGGACAGCGCTCCAGACCGATGGATGATAATCGTAATTGCATGCAACGTCCTTTTTATCATGGTTCGCTTACCCCACCACGTGATCAGTTTGACCAAGATAAGCGGAATAAACGCTGGTTCAAAGACTTGTCATGAATTGAACCAATTCAGTGCATTTTTCCTTTTAATTTACTACGCTCTTTTTCCGATTCCATACATGTAAGTTGTGAAGATGTTTGCTAAAACACATTCCACCTGAAATGACACGCACTTGGTTAACAAAAATTTTTTTTCTAATATCATTTTACGTAATCCATTATCACCGAAACGCAAGTATTTGTTTCCTGAGGATTCTTGGTCCGTCTTATGCTTTCATATTTGCTGAAAAGTGTGACATTTTTATGACTGTACTGATTGAAACACTCATTAGCAAGGTTTTGGTAGAAAGGTTTCACCTGGATGCAAGGATTACGAGAGAAGCAAAACTGCTTTAAGATTAAAGTTTGCTCCTGGCATTCTAAGTGCAGTTAAACAAAACAACAAAGTTCGTTACTTTTATTTCACATCTTAATATTGCTTTTATTGCCAACGTGTGATCAAAGACTCTCCAAAATCGGTTTAAACAAAATAATGCTTGCATTCAACTGGTTACCGCAACAGATGTCTTGCTGGTGATATTGCAGGGTTTTGTTTATCAGTCTGTGTTGTTGTTACCGGCTAATGCTATTCCAGTAAGTACTTTCCACAATGGGGATAAGCAAGGAATCGATCGGCAAATTTTTACGAGGAAGTCGATTTCCTATTAAAAGTTTGCTGATCGATTCCGTGCTTACCGCCATTGTGGAGAGTACATACTTGAATACAGATATGCGCAAGTTTGCTTCACCACAAAAACGTGAAAGCAGAACCCAGTCGGCTGATTCCTCGAAAGCTAACAGCAAACCTGGAGCTTTGGACTGACAGCTAATGCTACTCAGGATCGACGGTCACCCCTTAAGTTTATAATAGTTCTGTTGGTTTTACCCTACTGAGGTATACAGCAAAGTACCACACTTGTCAAAAGCTCAGAATCAACAGGCGTTGACTTTTTCAGGTGTTTTGCTCGCAACTTCAAACAGCAACTGGTCATCTCGTTCGCATCCGCCGCATACTGCGTTGCTGAGAAAGCTTCGATTCCTGGTGACTTCATCACAATGCGGAACGCTACGTCTCGAGGTCAGGTGTCACGTGACACTTTGGAAGACGGTAACCATACAGCAGAAGATGACAAGTCATCGCTGCGAAAGTGATTACTTATAAGAAGATCAATGAGTCCAGCAATTTTGAGATAAGGAGTCAACTAATGGATAGAGAAACTCCTTACATCAGAACAACCACATTCAAAGCATCATTGAGGGCGTTGATGCCAGGCGTGGAAGACAAAAACAGTGACTCTGATCAACTGAACCGAAGCTTCGTTCATTTTTCAATTGAACCAAGTGGCTCACAGCATGAAGTTGTTACTTTTCATTATTTTATACCAGTTTTGAGCCAACTACGTTATTTTGACAATGTGGCATAGAGGGGCTTTTTCTCTGTTAGGATCGTAATAAAATACGTTGTTTGGCGTGCGAAAGCTATAGGCTGGCATAAGTAAAAATATCCACAATGATTCTTTCATGAAATAAAACATATATAGAGTAACATGAAATTTGACTTTTCGAGAACCAAGTTTAAAAAGCATCTTCAATATCTTCTGCCTCAGCTTGGAAACTCAAAGCTGTTTACCAAATTCAGTCAATTGATTCGTGGCTCCCGTAACATCATCGCACTACGCGATGCCAGTTATTTGAGATTATTAATCATTTTACACGAACAAGTTTGCCTAAGACAGATTCAAGGACTTTATCCGCAGGTAAAAATGCGCCATACGCAAGCATTCTTTGCAGACTAATCAGAAATAATTTAGAATCAGAACAAATCCGTTTTGCAGTAGTATGCCAACGTTTTGCAACACTCCTAACTTTCTAAATTGCAAAATGTTATAGCTTCTGATGTATTTTTCAAAATGTTTTCATAATTTTTCAGTTTTGTAAAATATGCTAAAAGATGGGCAAATTGAGTATTGAAGGTCTCTTTTAGTGATTCACAGAGTTTAGCGGAACAAACAAGGAAATGCTGATTGCTAACATATTGCTCCCCTGCTATAGATGTTGCAGATTTAAGAGTAGTCTTGGCTACTATGTTTTCCCAACTAAAATTGTACGGAAAGTTGGCGACAATTAGTCGTCGTATATTTGCATTTCTGTCTCTCTCTGTTTCGGCATCATGGCTGATCCAGCCGTCGATGTAATATGATGTTTTCCCATTGTTTTCTATTTCGTGCAGTCTCCAATAATTTTCCAGGATTTTTGTATATACCTTTAAAGTTATTGGTAAAAGTAAAAAGCTGGACACCCCTTGCACGTTTTCTTGGGATTCTACCATTTCTGTATCAAATATTTAAACTGGACTAGGCCTACACTCAGGAGTGCAGTGCTACAAAAAAGTGTGTGCTGATCACAAGACATGTATGGGAACAGAGCCATCAGCTGTTACGTTGTTCAAAACATTACGAGACAACGTTGAAATAATGTAGGACGGTCCATTTGGGCCCCTTTAGCGATGGGCATGAATGCATGAACAACGAGAAAAATTCAACCCTGCAATATTTCGACAATATTTAATCAGAACATATTGTAGAGGGAAAGTCACGCCCCAAGCGTAATGGTTGAATTGGGAAAGATTAACGCCTAGCCGGCTTCGGCTTCGTTACAAAAAGAAACCTCACCCATTCCAATGACAAGTCGCACCTACCGCAGTGCCAACTCGCACTCACTACGCTGGTTGATATTAGAGGAGGCGAACGAGGCGGCCGTCTTGGATCCCCCTTCTTTATTGATGTCGTGGGGGCCCCCTTTGAGAGTTTCGCACTTAGTTTTTGCATTGTTTTGTTAGAAAGTTTATGAATCACTCGAGAGCCACATTTACTAACCTCTGAAGCAACAAAATAAAGCAAAAATTATGTGCAAATGCGCCAAAGTGTACAACAAAAAAAACTTTAGCCTGTCGGCAAACTTCTGAGGAATCTGCCTGCTTTCTGCTTTCATACTTCTGCGATGATTACAACTTGCAAGCATATCTGTTTTCCATATTTATAAGCCAGAAAGATGGCGGCAAGTAAATCAGTCACAGTTTATTTCACAGGAAACTAACTTAGCGTTTTTCAACGCATCATCAGTCCTCTAATTGTAAGACAAATCTTACAGACGAAATGTTGGCACTTGAAAACAAGTATAGAAAGAAACACACACGAACTGTGGCTAGTTAAATGAGCACTAAATTTGTAAATCTAAAACGCTGACCTTCCTAGAGCCTCACAAACCGGTCACTGCTAAGAAAACCTGCGTTTGGTAGCGGCTTAGTTTAGCAATTTTGATGTGCCGACACATAACAATTTTAAATCAAATGACTTCAAACAATTTACAGTATGAAATGGGCTTTCACACAGAAGCAACTTCCCAGCCAAAACGAAAAATTTAACACAATGTTCTTACCAAACAGACGTTTTCTTTTATTCGGTTGTAAGAAATATCAAAAGATCACCACGCATTAACAGTAAAACCAGCGACTGCCTTGCCACAATTTGTATATATTACCGATATGTTGAGTCACGTTTCTGCTAGTAACTGTTCTCTGAATCGTCTGAACCTGTATTGTTGTTTTTTTTCGCTGATTTTCTCATGGCAAGAGCGCTGAGTGTAAAAAATTACCAAGATTAACCGACTCCAGCAAGTTTGGCATATTCTCTTAGTTTTGTGCTATTGATTTATTTCATGTTCCATTCAACTTTAGGCACACCAAGACAATTGAAAGTATTAATGTATAAAAACGAACAGAATCCCGCGCTGGACACATGCTATGTAAAAAAAGAGCTCCGGAGCCGGTGCTATACCCAAGAAAACCAAGAGCTCTGGAGCTCTCTGATGCCGGAGCCATGTTCATGAAAAGAAGAGCTCCGGATCCGGAGCAGTGTCATTTTAGGACGACTCCGCAGCCCTGGCCACAGGAACAGCTGCCACCAGGCCAACCACCACCTGGGCAACCGCCACCTAGGACATGGAATTCTTTAGGTTCATTGCCATTGAACAAACCTGCTCATTACAACAATACAGCCTGTGAACGTCACATCTATTGAAGATCCTGCCTGCAGCATTACCAGAGGCTTTTATCTACGTCCACTGCTTGCGCTGTGTCCTCGCTGGACAATATGTGCTGCCTATGCAAACTTCGCAATATGAATCGTATTGGAAATCGGTAAAGCGCCATCCGCCTATCTAAAAGCAGAACTGCCGGCGAATGGCATTGCAAACTTGAAATGGCGTTGATTTACTTGCACTGGCTGTTATGATGCTGGCATTGGCCCAAATAAATGGCTATCACAGTGATTGTTGTCCATGAAATTTGCAGAAGAAAAGTGTGCAAAATACACTCAATTTGTGTATTTACACCTTTATGGTTGATCTTTTACTTCTGCAGTTGTTTAAACACATGAAAAACGGATATGCTTGAATGATGAACGTCTGTATGCACGCTTACGGTGACTACAGTGGAGGATGGTAAAACAACTGTTTCGATCATTTTGTATCCTTTACACATAAAAAAATTGAAAATACATAAATAAGGAGATATCACCCCTACAGCAAACCTTGTCCTTGTTTACATGCTCGGATGATGCACAACCAGGGACGGCGGAACATCGGTAGGGCATGGGGGGCATTAAAAAAATTGAGGGCAACGGAAACTTGCGAAAAACAAAAAAAATCGTTAGCAATTATGCTTGCAACTGTTGAACAAAAATGTAGACCTCAAAAACAATAAAAGAAACTGTAGAAAACTTTTTCAATTCGATCTTGATAAACCATGAAATTACCTACTGTAAGATGCTGTTGTGAAAAAGACACCATTGCCCCCGTTGTCCCTCTTTCGAAAGGTTAGGGGTTAGGGCCATCGCTCTCAGTCGTCCTTGCTTACCGCTATCAGCAGTCACTGTGTCGTTGTATTATATGCCAAGATGTTGCGTCAGTGTTACCACAGCCTTTTTTGCAAAAATCACTAGATTCACAACAAAATTCGTTAGACCTGAAAAAAATCACTAGATTAAAATTTCTGCGTTGGAGGTAACAGTTTTGTTTGAAATTATATATTTGTGTATTTTATCGCCTAAAAACCTGAAGACCATTTGCACGTTTGTTAAAATAGATCATGCTGAAGTGTGGAAACTCTTAGCTAGGAAACTTTCAGGTTTTCTTCAAGACCTTAAAGCGACAACACTAATAAGCATTTTAGATCAATCAACCTAACATTTAAATTAGCATATTTCTGCTGCACTGATCCTGCAAAGAAATGAAGATAAGGTCATACCCAACATTGCAGCAATTAACAGCACAGAAGTGGAAAACAACAGGAAACCGAGTTTTGAAAATTTTGTTTGTTCTGCAGGTGGAAATCTTCACACAACGATTCATGTAATCAACTGCTTTTCTGAAAAACTGGCTGAAAAATTAGAAACAAGGCATCCGATCTTCCGACATATGCCTTGCAAAAAATCGTTAGATTACAGTGAAAAATCACTATATCAGCCCAAAAATCACCAGATCTAATAACGAGTCACTAGGCGTGGCACCAGTGGTTTGCGTTCAACAGTCACTTGCGGAAAAACGCTTGACGTGAACTTGAAGTGAACATTAGAACAATATTGTAACTTGAAATGAACATTAGAAGATTTGTTGCCATGTTGTTGTTACACAATAAAGACCAACAGTAAAATAATCCAAGCGCAAGTTTGGCAACTTGCCCCAGGGTTGCCAGATAAAATTTCATAAAAAGGCAAACAGTGCCAAAAAGAGGCCAGAAAAAAGCCAAATAAAATGTTTAGGCCAACCAACATGAAACGATACCAGATTTCTGAAATTTGGCCTAAGAAAGGCCAATCTGGCAACCCTGACCTGCCCCTGCAGACAAAGGAGCGGACATGAGTGAACTGCAAGCTCACCACTACATGATACCAGAACAGTGAACCTGGCTGTTGTGCAGTGTGAGTGTCATACCGGCTGATAAACCTTCATTGGCAGAAATCGGAATTGAGCTGGTGATTTCAGGTTTTCTAGAAAATTCTGGTTTAGCCACATGTGCGTTTTGTCTCCCTCTGAGGACGCCCATGGTCACCATCAAAATATTAAGCGTTCTTTACTCTTAAATCCAACTTTGTACAAGCAAGTTTAAGAGGTCTCGGGCAGGGTTTTCTAGAAAATTTTGGTTCTTAGTCGTAATTTCCAGGGAGGGGCAAACACCTATGGTTTTGACCTATCCACGAGTTCAATACGGTTTGCTTGAGTTAAGCGTAAAAGCGCACACATAATAGTCATTCTTTTCGTATTTATATGTTCAGAGACGATGTTGACTTCAAAACTAATAACAGAAATGATAGAAAACCTTTCTGAACATAATGTGGGCGCGAGTAGCTGCAATAAATTTGTTTCAAGTCGATCTTGACAAATAATGAAATTACTTATGATACTGTTATGTATGGGCACCTGTGCCTCCGTTGCCCTCCTTTCAAAGGGCAGGGGAGGCAGTGTCCCCGTAATGCAACCCCGTTCCGGTGTCCCTGTGCACAACCAATATTTGGTTCAATGAAAATGACGCAGTGCTGGCCTGATGTTCTAAACCGGCTCTGTTTTTTAGCTCAACCGCTACTGCAGATACTAATTGCCAAGATAATGCACAACGAAAAATTATTCGATTTTTAAATGTTAGTCGTCGATTGATGTCGGTCAAGTTCAGACAAGGTTTCTCGGCTGGAAGATTGATCTATTGCTTTTCGTGTGTCGAAACTCTTGATCATTTTTCCGGAAAATTTCTACATACATCATGCGTTCCTAGTTTGACACAATGTATTAACAGTCGCTACCACCCAGGAAAGGGAAGTAATCACTGACGTTGAAGTTAAAACGATCCGTCTGAAATGTTCATCGCTACTTTGTGAGTGATTTCCGCAATAAACTAAGACAGCTTTGGCTGCCTTCCACCAAGTAAGCACAAGGAATTTATGTTGTATCTAGCCTGTCCACAAGCAATGTATGTTATTAACATACTTTAAGTCCTGGATTGAACTGGAGTAGCTTTCAATTAAGCCTAGTTTCAAGTCTGAGCCTCACTGATACAGCCTTTGAAAGGAAATCAGAGCTAAGTTTTTCTACCACGCTGACAATGCTAACAAAATTTCGAAAGGTCGGAAATACCGGCTAGCCAATTCGTGATTTTTGCAATTTGGAGGATCGATTACATCAAAGCTATTTAATATACTATGATTGTTGGGTTGATTCATGTTTCACTACTTGTTATTGACCAGGGTTTGTGTTTCAAGTGCAAGCCCCAACAAATATTTAGCTCTTGTCCTTTCCATTTGTCCGAAATCTATGCCAGACTGTCAGTAAGGTTGGCTATAATCCATATCGTTGAAGTATTCAGTGCCTCGAGAAAATAGGACCGCGACGAGACATTCGATACCTAGACTCGCAAACAGCCTATGGCTCTCCAGACGAGTCTCGACACACCTAGACCAAATGTCGAGGCTTCATCACTAGTGCAAACCTTCAAGTGAACTGGATGTAAATTTCAACAACTGCGCCTGTGTCATACTTGGTATTTTTTGAAACAAGTTCGCAAGATCTGTGACATGTGTGTTACTAGGATATAAGATAGCAATTTTCTTATGACAGTTAAACTATCGCTGTGATTAGGCAGTTTCTGAAACGTAAACGCACCGTGGATGGTGATGAAGTTTGTGTAGAAAACAACAAAGAAATGAAATGCTGTTAACTTCTCCAAAGTTGTCACGACATCGCTGACCCTATATGGATATCGCAGGAGCAGAGTTTAAGAGATATTTCATCTTTTGGTATACGAGAAGTAGAATTGCTGAACAGTCTGATAATGAAAATAACGGCCAAAGAAAACGATATAAACGACATTTTGCAGACGTTTCGGCAACCCCTGTCACTATCATCAGTGCATTTGCAATTGAACTGCAGTGATCTTACTGCAAGTTCTTATGGTCGGTCAGGAGAAAAGCGCTGTGAAAAAAGAAAAACGCGAAAAGCTGTTATTTCATCTTGACTTATCGAAACAACCTACATTGACTTTTACCCTAAGAGTTGTGTTGATGGTGATAACACGAGAACAAGATGTTTTCAGTTTGCTTGTAACAATAGTCATAGTTGAATTGGAAGATACACAAACCCGAGACCCTGTTTTTTGCTTTGCTTGCCGTCATTTTGTGCCATCTGACTCAAGGAGATACCAGTGAAGTCAGTGGCGTAGTCAGCCCAAAATCGTGGGGATCCAAAACATTTGGGGGGCCAAAATGTGTGATTTTAGGCGAGCAACAATATTTTGTTTGGGATACCGCCTCTCAAAACACAAAATGACTAGATATGCTAAAAATTTGGGGGGCATCGTCCCGTGGATCCCCCCTGGCTACGCCTATGAGCGTGGTCACTAAAGTGAAACGCAATGACGTGACGTACAATAAAGTTAAGTTATGTTGTTGAAGGTAGAATGGGTCTCTTTTCTAAAGTCCTACAAACACCATCTGTTTCCGCCCCTGGTTGAATAAAACCATATAACAAGCGAGGCTTCAATACATAACAGTGTGGAAACACACACAAGAGCAAATCCTAGATCTGTTTGGAACATTCAGATGTCTGCATCATGTTCAGAATGCGTGACACAAAGCAGTGATCGTTGCTCAGGCAAGTGTGCGTACTTACGAACTGCCTGGAAACGAAGCAGGCGCGTAGCCAGGGGGAAATGGGGCCAATTGCCCTCCCCCTATTTCCTAAAAGTTGCACCAAAATTTTTCAGGTTAATTAAGCCTTTGCTGTATAGGCCTAAGGCAAAAAATATTTCAGTGCAAATTGGAAATTAAAGAAACTGCTTAAATCCTACTTCTGCTTTTAGTCCTGAGGTTCTCAAAACCTTTTGCCGCTTTTCACTGCGTCCAAAACCGCTGGAGATCCCTTCTGTTTTAGTAAATCCTGATCAAAACATATGTTTTAACAATTGTCCATGATTTGTCAATCTTGTGTATTAGCGAAAATTTTAGGGAATTGATATCATGGCTTACCTTTATCTGAGGTTTAAGCTCCGTGTGAAAGTTGGTGGTTATGAAATACAAACTTAAATCTAACCTTTGGAGCATAAAACTGGGATAGACTTAACAGTTTCATCAACACTAAAAAAGCCTTCAAAAAACTATACATGGATGTTTTATTTCGAGACGTTTCGGATTATTCTTAATCCATCTTCAGTCAAAAATAAAGCAACACTTGGCAATGTCAGCAATTCAAAACCATAAGGCTTTGTGACGCAAGAAGAGACAATGCTGTGACGCAAAAGACGTCAAACGCAAACCCAAGACAGCCAGCCACGCCAAAATTGCTGAAAGCAAATGCAGGGCCAAAAGTTATGCAGAGAATATTAAAACAAAATATACGTAAGGCCATAATTTACGACAACAAGCAGAGGCCAGCAGCGAGAGGCAATTCACAAACTATTGCAAGCGAAGGATGCAAAAAAAAAAAATTAACAAATTAGTACTGCAAGTCTACAACTAGCACCAAATGTCCACGTCAACACCAACGATAAATGTACGAAACATGTATTACCATAAGAGCTGAACATCAGACAATATTTTGACATCATAATCTACGTGTTAAAGAGGTATAGGTGCATATGGTTTTGAATTGCTGACATTGCCAAGTGTTGCTTTATTTTTTGACTGAAGATAGATTAAGAATAATCCGAAACGTCTTGAAATAAAACATGTATAGTTTTTTGAAGGCTTTTTTAGTGTTGATTAAATCTAACCGCTTGCAACACCAACCGCAAATGAAAAGTGGGAGTAACGCTTTTCGCAACTTTCTGCTGCGCACCAGCTTGCTGTATCGGACACAATGGTGTGTAAGCTTTATTTCAAGACCTCGCAAAAATTCCTCTCTGATAGCTCTAGCGTGCCACAAATATAACCTATCCTTGTCTGCAGTCTCAGTCACGTCCTCAAATAAATATCGCAGATTTTTTGGTACATTTTGTATGCCTGCAAGCTTTCATTTTGGCCAAGAAGCAATCCAGTTTCGACTTCTTCTTTAATGCGCCACAGCCACTGTTTAGCAACACTAGCATTCATTCTAGATATTTAGTTGTAATGATTAAACATGTATTGTGACGGATGAATCACAATGTGGAGCCTTAACGTTTTCATCAATGATTTCCCAAATCAGCCTTGTCAGGTAACCAGAGTACCAGAGATGGCCCGGTCAAAGATTTTTTGAGTCCAGACAGCCCATAGCCTGCAACCAGGGTTGCGGAGCCGGAGTCGGAGTCGTAAAGAATCGGAGGTTTTGGGTGGAGTCGGAGCCGGATTCATAACAACACTGGGATTTGGAGTCGGATTTTTTGTCCGACTCTGGATGTCCAATTGGATCATTTTTAAAATTACGCTCTTAAATTGGGAATTCCTGTTGAAATGGTACAATTTCACCGAGACAGACCGGTTGCGACCCAGCACTCCCTGCGCAACCGTGTTGATCATCTGGCAGCTCCTTCCCACATAGGCTATACGGTTCGATGTAAATTTGGCTTGCTATTCACCTTTATCCACCAGTCAAGGGGCAACGACTCGATATCCTTCCGTTTTTTTGGTGCTCTGGCGGTTTTTCAATTTTTATTGCTTCTTTCTCGTCTTTGAAATTCTTAATTTTCGCCAAATATACTCAACTCAATTCTTCTGAAACGTTTGTTGCAACAGAGATTTCTTGCTGTGCACCACGATTTCCATTGATTTTCACAGCCAAATTTAATTCCCTTTATGTCAAGGAGTCGGAGGCGGGAGTCGGAAATTTTGGAAAGTCGGAGTCGGAAATTTTGGAAAGGGCGGATATTTTACCTCCGACTCCGCAACCCTGCCTGTAACATCCAGCTTTTTCAATCCAGCCCGCCCATGGCCCACTAAACAATTGGCAGTGTCTATTTTGCCTCCTGACGCAAAGCATCTGCTGGGGTTATTTTGCTTTTAGCGGAACGCAATTGGTTGAAGTGGTCATGTGACAAGCACAATTCGCAAAGCGACATGCTTGGATTAGGCTAACATGCAAGCCTAAAACTCTTAACTTAAACCCCTAGCATTACAATTATTCAACGCTTATCAAAGCGTGACTTTGTGTATCATAGTTGTGACGTGGCCACTTCAACTAATAGTATTCGACTGAGGGCAAAATAGCCCCAGCACAACTTTTGTCTCAAGAGGAAAAATAGACGCTACCCAGACAATTATACGGTTTATTTATAAATATCGAACAAAAGAATAGCTTTATTTATAAAATCAAAAAAATAATTAACTAAAGTGATTGTGACTTGGTACATAAAAAATACCTATTAATTTTCAAGTATCTAGTCTCCGCAAAGGTGACAAAGTTGAATCGATCAGCAAAGTTTTTTAACAATGTACATAACTATCGATCAAACGCGACTTCCACTGTTGCTCTGTCTCGTCAGAGTCATGTCATTTCTTCAGAATTATTTGATCTGTTCAAAACTAGAACAGAGTTCAAGCTTTTCGTACAGAGGCAAGTTCACCTTTATTCGCAAATCCTTCCACTCAATGAAAAATCTGTTTCACTGGATGCACAAGTGGCTGGAATACGCATCACACATCTAGCCAACCTTGGTGAACCAGGAAACTCAGTTTTATTTCTTATGCAAAACTTAAACACATTTGGTCTACCAAATTGCTTTGCTGCTTTTTTGAAGCTGCCTGCTCATATGGAGTATCTCCAGCTCAGGGTATTTTTTCCAGTTGCTTTTCCAGCCGTTATGAAACAATAGCACGCCTTGAAACGTTGCATAACACGCTCCTTCGGAGAAGTCACTCAGCACCAAAATCGCGGTCAGCCATGCTCACGCAAGAAGTTATCATCATGTAACAGGAAAAGTTCTTAAAGTGCACCTGCCAGTCGCGCATCACGGAGTTGATTAAGGCTCACATGGGAAGAAAAAATTTGCCTAAAAATGCAGCATCGGTAAAGTAATACCATTACCAGGTGGTTTTAATCACTTTTAATGAATGTTTTCTGAACATTAGCGGGCGGTAGCGGCACGGCAAAACCTAACCGCTAAAATATGGTTAGCGGGCTGCTCGTTCAACCTCAGCGGCCAGCAGTGGCGGATCCAGACGAGACGTTTGGGGGGCAGTCAATAAAGGGGGTGCCAAAAAGTCTTCACTTGTTTAAATACCCCAAGATCTCTGTGAAAATCGTTGGGTATCACACAAAAGTAGTTGCCTTTTGTAGGCCAAGAAAGTGGCTATTTTTGTTGGTCGAACTATATGATCTTTCAGGGAGTCACCACAGCTTAAAAATCGCTTTTTATCATTAATTCACAAAAAGCGGGTGCAAAAATATGGGCCCGTTTTTTCACAAACCACACGTAACTGAGAATGCCGTTGGGGTCCCAAACAACCTTCAAGTTTGAACCATCAGATAAGGCTGCTGCATATTTGCGTGCCTGCTAAGACTGCTCCAGCTTTCCATTCTATGTACGCAGCAAACAGTGCTTCCATGGGAAGAACCGACCAATCACATGCCCAGAAAGCTAGTGGTGTCGCCACCAGTATATTTTTTTATTTCGCGGCCTGTAGCGGACCATAGCCTGGAGGTTGGGGACCGCTACCCTAAAAGCAAACTGCGCGCTAGTGTTTAGCACTATTTTGGACAATACGTGGATCAGAAAAAATAATATATGAAATATATATTCCCGACCTGCTTAAACGTAGACTGGTTCTTCTCACACTAGGAAGTGACAACTCAATTCCCAAGCTAGGACCCTAATAAATAGTGAAATGATGATCACGTTACCAGATGAAACTATTGCAGTTACATGTACGTGGAAACAGAGCTGTGGAGTCGGAAGTCCCGTCATCAGACTCCGGCTCCTGGCAATTTCGATTATCCGATTCCAACTCCGACTCCGACTCCGGACCGACTCCGACCTCCAGCTGTATTAGTTACTTAAAGTGATAATTCTTTTCAGATGAATTCACAAACTTTACTTGCACTTTCCAGGAATACGGAAACTTGTTTTAAATCGATGTAAATGCACGTTCATCTCTCACTTTTGCAAAATACGATCAAGCAGAAGTTAGTCTTTTAATG